>Ga0256845_1000826_pt1 | contig 26836 bp, 37 predicted proteins | sample RiftiametaG_FD_189101 | JGI IMG/M metagenome (GOLD analysis project Ga0256845, IMG submission 189101) | Tube worm associated microbial communities from hydrothermal vent at the East Pacific Rise, Pacific Ocean - Riftia | ecosystem: Host-associated > Annelida > Integument > Unclassified ... | reverse complement strand
GACGAAGTAGAAAAACCGATGTGGCTTTTCGCCCCAAAACCCACTACTTGGACTGTACCGGACGACATGTCCGCCGCCGAAAAAGTTAACAACCCAACGTTCGCTACTGACGGCGGATTCCTCCGTACAAACAATATGGCAGAGGAATGGCGGACCGCGTATCTAGGCGCAAGCGACGAGGACGTTCAAATGGTTCGTGATTTGCCGAACTTCGATGCAGAGGTGTTCGAAGAAATAACAGGACTCGACCTATCTATTACATCGCAGGTTATGGGTTCGAGTCCTAGCGTTCCCACCAACAAAAAAAAGGAACATAGAATGAAAGTTGAACTACTACTTAAATACAAAGACATCAAAAGAATTATGGGTGAGTACATGCAGGAATGTGTTAACGGAATGGAAGGCGAGGCGGTTCGGCGCGACATTGAAATAAACCTACATGTTGACAAGAACGGTGAAATTGTAATGACCGCAGAATATGAGCGGGAAAACTGATGGAACAAAAAGCACAAATAGCGCTGGAGGCCTCTATCGCGCATTGGGAGGCAAACTGCATTGCGATGACGCCGGATGAGGTGCGTATAAGAACAGCTGATTGCGCGCTGTTCATTAAGTTTGCCGTAGATCGCTGTCACGGCTGCCCTGTAAGCGAGGTTTCTCACACCATAGACTGTGATGGAACGCCATTTAGGGAAGTATACATTGCCCTTCACACTTGGATAATGAGGTATCATGAACAGCAAACCTCATCCACAAAACAAAATTCCGAATTGGAACGCTGGGCCAATAAAGAGTTCAATTATGCTGCACGAAAACAGCTCGCATTTTTAAAATCATTACGCCCGGAGGTGTTAAAATGACATATGCTTTGCAGGCTGGCTCCAAGCTTATAACCGATATCACCAACGCCAGATCGGATGAAATAGACCTCCCAGCCATAGAGCGGAACCTACGTAACATACGTAGATTTTTGAACAACCCTATCGCGCTGACAATACACGATCATAGGGCGCTCGTGCGGCTTCTAGCTGAGAGACACGGGGCCTCCGAACCTGTGCGGCAATGGGCATATCACCATGATGACCACGAAGGTATTATCGGGGACATTCTGGCACCGTTAGAATCACTGATTTCGGACCATACCAATATCCTAGAAATAGTGAAATACTCTTTAGACGCAGCGATTTGTAAAGCGCGGGGGATACCCTTACCGTCAGAGGCAACGAGGCGGGAAGTTCATGTATACGACAAAATGGCGGCGACGATAGAGTGGCTGGAAGTGCTTGGCCAGCCGCCAGCAGATTGGAATGTTTCCATCGACCTGCCTTTAGCGGTCCAGCGGGATGCTCTTTATGGGGCTAGAGACCACAGCCAGCGCTAAACTTAGCCACAAGATCAGCATGCGCGATCACGATTATGTCATTCCCATCGCGCAAAATGGCCTCCGACAATGCGGCGATGCTTGGCGTAAGCCCGGCACAAAGCGCCGTTTCACTTATGTTTGGTGACGTGCAAGAACTCAGCAATACGAGCGCGAGAGCTGGTAACATCTTCCGGGATATCTGCATTGTCGATCCTATCTGCGGTGGCTTTCTCCGCTTTCAATTTTTCAGTTTCATTGCGGCTGGCCTCTGACCTAGCCCCAGACTGGCGCACACTAATCAACAGCACGGCAACGGCGGCAAGGCCCGCGAACACCTGTCCGATCTTGGAAGTGAAGAATTTGTATATCGTGAAAATGAGACCCATTTAACGCCTCCAAGTATCAGCAAGGGCCACGATCAGCACGGTCGCACCGCCCCACACAATCGCGGCGATCCAAAGTGCGATGGCTATCCAAAGGCCCCAATTGAATACGCTGGAACAGACGGCCAATACGAAAAGAAGGACTGCTACATGGGTGATATTCACAACGGCCCCTTCGCAACTGCGCGCCCGTAGATCACACCGGCAAACCCGATCAGGAAAGACGCCGTTTTGATCTGCGCAACCACCTCGAAAGATAACCCGGTCTCAATCAGCGCAGCCCAGATCGGGTTGGATAGCGTGGGAAACTGGGTTGCCGCAATGAATATGGCCGAAACCACAGTTTTGCTTTTCAGGTACTTCATTTCAGGCCTCCCATTAGTGCTGCGATTATCGTCTTGATTAGCTCAGCCAACCCACCCTGCGGGATTGCCTTGCCCTTGGAAGCTTGAGGAGCGGGTATGCCGGTGGCGTCTCTGGCCAGCCGAACGCCTCGATCGATAACCCCGATGTCATCATCCTGCGCGCCCATTTTGTTCCCCATGACCCGGGTTGTCCAGCCGTTTTTAAATGTCGGCCAGTGCTTTAATCGCCGCATGAAATTCAGACGCTGCTCACATAATTCGATAATCAGCATGGCGGGATTTAAATTATTAACGGATGCCATAGTGTGAACCCCCAGCACTCCGTCAACCTTGGCCCCCACGATTCCTTGCAATGCCCTAATGGCGCGCGAAGGACCAGAATTAATCGCGTAATCCACCATCGCGTAATCCAGTCCAGACGGTAGTTGGTCAAACCAGACCGGGCGAAAGTAATTGTCCATGAAAATATCGTCGGCATCTTTTTTGGATATCAGCTTAACGTTTAACGGACCCAAGCCCTTAGATTTACGCCAAGCAGTTAAAGTTTTTTGGGTCACTCCGTGGTTTGTAGCACCGCCCGGGTCTTTAGGGTGGTTTACGTATCCACCTTCACTGATACCCAGCCAGCCAAGTACGGTATTTCGATTTTGCAACATCAGTCGTCCTTTCCGAAAACCTTATCGATAGTTTTGTCGGCAATTTCATCTGTTTTACCCATTGTCCTTGACGATACTCTAAGAACTATAGCAATCGCATACCGGGAAAGCAAACCGGACATGCCCATGATGAACGGCAGCGGGTAATCACCGGGCATTTTCGGGTGGACAATAGCAGCCAGGACCGACACGACAACAGCGGTTGCCAGCATAAGCCGCATATCCCGCCGATCCTGCGCTGGCATCCAGATAGCCGCAAAATACCCCAAAGATATAGCCAGAAAAAGCCCTCCGAAAAACTCATTCGGAAAGGCCTGAATCCCCAAAGACAAAAGCAAGAATGCCGCCGCGTTTTGCACTGTGTGATCCATTACTTGTTACCTTTTTTCTGGGTTAGTCTTTTTGCCACTCCGGGGATTAGCATTGATATGGCAATCAAGTGCCAAGCTGATAAAATGTCAATCGTGCGCCACCCCGCAAAGAACGGGATGGTTTTCCCCAGCTCAACGGGGCTGGACATGTCCAAAAGCACGAATATAGAAGCGCCGAAGGCGAAGAACAGCGCATCCTCAACGGTGTCAAAGCCTCGCCAGCCCTGCCAGCCGACTTCCCACCACACAACATAGATGAACACCACCCCGATGGCCACAACGCCCTGTGGCGGGAATGAGGCCATAACCGAGGACAAGCCCCAAACAATGAAAGACGTTGCCGCGCAACCCAGCCAGCCATGCCCCAACTGGTTCGTCAGGTGTCCGTAAGGATCACCCTTGAAATCATTTGGTTTCGAGAACAGTGCCAGTATTTTTGAAAAGATCATATTCGCGCGCCCCTAAATCAGATCAAAGTTATACAGGATAATTGTTGTCCCGCTGTTATTCCTGACAGGCACGTAATAATTAGCCCCCGACTGGAATATTTGCGACACGAAATTACCATCATCGCCAGTCGCACCAGTCGCACTGCCCAGTGGGAAAAACGTTGCATACCCGGTCCAATCCTCTGCCCAGACTAACGAACTGTCGGCTGTGGCAGAAAACGCCTTGCATCTGACCGGCTGGTGATCGGGTGTAGATCCGTCTGCTGCAAAGCCAACTCTGCCGGGGGCACTTATAGACGTATCTGTGAAGCTGTGTATCGTAACACCGTCGATTTTAAGAACTGTAACACCTGTGGAGGAGTCCCAGTCTACCTCAAAGTCATAGTCCGTTCCCGCTACTATAACGGGAGAGGTTACCAAATCTAGGGCAGTAAACGTGCCACCAACCCGTTTGTACACTGTGGAATTAACGCCCTGCATAACCCAGACATACGTGTTGTTGATGTCTTGGAAACCCCACACCATTCGAATATCTACTGTAGGGCTTGAATCCTGAGCCGACAACGTGGCCTTGAAATTGAAATCCGTACCCGCAGATGCGTCGCGTGTGATAAATGCGCGCTCAGACCCGCCGCGCACATCAGCATATCCGTCATAGACAATTAATTGCCCTTGGTCTTGGTTCCAATTTGTTTCAACATCCGTATTCGCCACACCGTCGTACCGATGCACGCCGATGATATTCTTATCATCTGTGTTGCCGCTACTATGCATGCGAGTGCTGTTTACCCACAATTTCCCAGCGCGCGGTGCCACACCGTACTCAACATGCGAGTGCTGCGTCAGCCAAGGTACGGGGGCGCTCCATGTTGCACCGCTATTGTCTGTGTGAATCAGGTGCATGGCATTGTAATCGTAACTGATCCCGTCGTCATTGAACGCAATTGCGGCATAGACCCGATTCGGAGTTACCGGATCAATAAACATTGCAGGCCCTTCGTGATCCTTCCCGTCATTAGCTATAACCACGGTCCGTGCGCCCCATGTCGCAGTCCCTTCATCATAAACAACACAATGAATTTCCGACGCACCTTTTTCTACTATTTCCCACTCTGCCATCAGAATAACGTCCCCAGTCACAGGATCGATTGCGTGGCTCAAATCTTCGTATTTACCGCCAGTTGCCTCAGTATTCAGCGTAGTACCGCCGTCCCACGTCGCACCACTGTCGGTGCTGACATAAACAACCAGCTTGGCACTGCCCGACGTGTTAATATCGGAGGTAATAACCCAAAGCGTGCCGCCTCCACGATTAACCCAGATCGGATCAAGACCGTCGTTGGTCGTTATAATAGTTTCGGCAGACTCCGCCTTTGTGCTGATTGTGTAAGTTTTCATGGCAATCGAAGTCAAGAAATTCGTAGCATACGTCATATACAAAATATCACCAATCACCAAGAAGTCCGGCGTCTGCATGTTGGTGGCGCTAAATTCATCGTACTGCGTGAACACTGGGTTGGTGCTCTGAACTCCTGATAGCGTCTCACTTACCTCAGTTGAATATTCAACCAAAGCACCCAAGAAGGTCGATACTATATAATAGTATTCCACACCGGCAAGAACGGTTGCATCGAGGTATTCCACCACATCAGGTGGCAAGGTGGCTAAAGGTGCCGGCAGGCTGGCCGTGTTCATTGGGACCGTTGATCGGTATATACTGTACCCTTCCTCGTGCAGGGCGCCGGAATTGTTGTCAGTCCAAGTCAATCTGATGGTGGGCATGCCGTATCTCCGTTAAAATATAGATTCATGGATGGCATCAGCCAAAACCTGCTCGCCACCCGGTGTTAGATGTGTATTGGTTGCGCCCTGATGCCAAACAACCCTTGGAAACTTAATAGTTGTATTCTGTGCCATTGTCTTAGTCTCCTATGCTAAACACCCCAGATGGTGATTGATATTTCCCAGTTTGCGTTTGTCAAAAGCCTCCTTACTCCACCGAGCTTAGATGCGGTTGTGAAGCATCTCGGATCATTACAGTAACTTATGCCAAAATTATTTGAGTTTTTTATCCACACGGTGTTTATATGAGTGCCCTGATCCGTACTATTAATCAACGCCTCGACAGTATCGCCAGCGATATAACCGTGCTCTGCGGTTAGACACGTTAAGGTCGCTCGCCACCCCAGCACTTGGAAAAGAGACCCAAAGCTTCCGTACGCGAGGCTGCCGCTCGACGTAATCGCCCCCGTTAAGGTTGCCGTGCGGAAAACACCCCTTAGCAGAGCGGGGCTTATAAGGCTGGGTTTGGTGGAAAATCCATCCTGCCATTCAGACATTGTGGAGATAGCGGATATAGAAACCATACTCCACTGCCCTAAAGCATCCTTGTGAAACTCGGCAGAATCACCAGCAGATACAGTTACATCAAGACCGCCCAATAAATTCAATTTTGTTGCGTGGTGCCTAAGCATTAAGGCATCGGTAAATTTCAAGCGGTATACAGCCCCAATGCCTATTGAATCTGCGGCAAGATCGATCGATTCAATCGTTGTGGTTCCCGTGATGTTTACATCATTCCCATCGCGGATAAGTGGTAAATCGATAGCTGATGCCACATCATCACCCTGGTAGAAATCAACAAGCCTAGTCCTGCGGTTGATAACTTCGAATGAACCGGCAAAAGTATTGTAAGCAACAACAACAACCTGTTGCGCCATGAAATCCCCAGCGGCCATAGGAGACGAATGATATTTAATAACAGGCCTCGCACCAACACCATCAATATTCAAGGTAACTTCACCAGTGTTTTCCCCAACGGTTTTAAAAACGAACTGCTGATTTGCCAAATATTCAGATATAGGTTCGGCAGTTACCCCAGCTATCGCGTCATTACCGATCACACTCAGCACGAATATAGAGGTGTTATCAACTGTTCCCCTAGAACCAGCGTCCAAATCTTGAAAGGACTGAACCCCCGAGGAATTATTAACCTGAATGGAGTATCTACCACGCACCCAAACTTTATTGGTTGCGCGGCCATCGCTATCAATCGGTTGAGGGTTGGATATAGGAACGGTCAGCGCCCTATCTGAATAGATAATGGTAGCAGCGGCAGTGACAACTGGATTGGCATTGTTCGTGCCAATATACATTGAACCACCAGAAAGCGGCTTTCCGGCGCTATCTACATATTGCGCATGCTCTACTAAAATTGCTGCCATTTTAAACCCCGAATATTGACGTATCTAATTAAATGTTTTATTGTCGCGTTATGTACCATATTTTATCCATACTAGCAATTTTCTTGTTCATCTGGATCGGAACCAAGCTGGACCAAAGTAACGAACGAAAAATCACAGAAAGCCTTCGCTCGTCAGAATAGATTTAATTTCATTCGGATCTGTGACCCCACTACCATAAAGCTCCAAGCCGCGTTGTTTTGCTGTGGTCGGACCAGGTCGTGTCGCCACAGACCCCACGGCACCAAGCGCCGCCGAAGTTGGCGCGGTCAGCCCAATCCCGGGGGCGGCTTTCGGAATCACCCCTGATGCTACTGCATCACGCAACCCCATAACCCCCTTAACCGCGCGCCGATCCGATATCGCCTTTGCGCCAGCAGCTAAAGCCGTCACCCCAATCATAGACGGCCTAGCGGCAACAGCACCTAAATTCAGCGCCGCCATAAGGCCGTTACCTCCGGGTGCGACCTTTCCAATGCGCCGAAGGGTATTTCTTGCCGTATCTCCAGCAACAAAGTTCCGCATCAAATCCAATTCCGCTGGTGAGAAGAACTTAGCATCACGACCGTCAATAATCCTGTTAACAGCTTGAATCGATTTATTTAAGATATTCCCGCCGCTTCCCATTCCTGATGTCTGGCGTTGTGTTCTTGCCCAAGCATCCTCAAACACTAAAGCCTTTCGCCACCTTGAATTAGCCTCGCGCGCCGTTGCCATTAGCGGGCCTGCCCCTATTTTGTCGGTTAGATCATCCAACCCGTCGATAATGACGCCAGCTAAGGCGCGCTCCTGCTTCGTTGTGGAACCGGTAACCCGACGCCACGTTAATTGGCGGAGTCTGTCTAGCTGCCCTAAAGAAATGTCATCACCCCATTTATTTTCTAGGGCAGTAAGGACCGCACGTATTTGCTTATCCGCATCAGGGTTATAATTCAGATCATCAAGGCCGCGCATGATGCGGCCTAGGGCATTGTCAAACTCTTGGGCTGGGGCAACGAATCCGCCTGCATCCACCGCCTTATAGGCGCGTGTTTTCTCCGCCCTAAGTGCCTTGGTGGTGGGTGCAGCTGGGGCTTTACCTGCTTTGATTTTTCTCCACGCTCGACTAAGTCCAGCGGCGGTTGCGGTTCCCGCCACGCCCAGAGTCGCACCGGCTAGACCGCCAAACATAGCACCGCTTTTAGCCGCCTCTGCTCTGCCGCCATAATCAGCTGCGCCATAACCGCTTGCAGCACCTTCCGCTGCCCCAATGCCGCCGCCTAAAGCCGCAGATGTGGCAATTTTAGTCCCCAAACCCGCAGTGCTCGCGACGCCCCCCGCCCCAGCAGCGGCAAGCATAGGTGCAGCCGCCAATATTCCAGACCCTATCTCCAAAGCTGGCGCGCCAACCGGATGATCTTCTCTGAATTTACCTCTTGATTGGCGCATTGTCTCGGCTGCTATTTGCGGGTTTTCACCGGTCTGCAACTCTCGCAAGCCGCCCATGGCTTGATCTACAAATTCACCGGCGAATGGTATTGCCATTAGGGCCGTTGCGCTCGCGCCCTGCCCCATACGTTCAGCCATAGCCGCCGTATCCACCATCTGGCCGGTGCGGGAATCGTAAACCATACCTGCCGGAGCGCCCGCAGCACGCGCGTTAGCGGTCATAAGCGGCTCAACATCTGGGAACCTCTCACCACTAACACCTTCCGCTATTCTCTTCTCCTCTTGGGCAACAGCATTGTCTATCGTTGGCCCCTGCCCTTGGTTTCGCTGCAAGCGAACCTTGGCCGAAGCTATAGAAAGAGCGCGTTTTTGCTCTAAAGTTAGTTTTTCTGCCATAACGCCTTTTCCTCCGCAGTTAGCTGCGCCCAAACCTCAGCCGCCTCCTGTTCGTCAAGGCCGCTACTGGATGTGAAGACGCTCGGTGCTGACGTGATCGTCGAGTTTATAGCCGCGTCCACCGCAAGTTCAGCGGGGGTCTCGGGGATAGATGGTTCCAACCCGCTAGAGCCACCACCAATGAAATCAACGATAACGTCACTAGGGTTAATTCCCGCTCGATTAGCTATACCAGTAAACTGTTCTATAAGGAGGTTTTGCTTTTGCATTCTACCTTGATAAAGTTTTTCAGTGGTTGCGACAAAATCCGCGCGTTGTTCTTCGGTCAGTCTCTCGCCATTCAAAACCCGATTCGCGGCTGCACCTATCCGCCCGCCTAATGACGCTGCATTTTGTGCGGTCGCAAATTCACTTTCTCTAACCACACTACCGGGATCGTTTGCCTTCATGAAGGCAAAGATTAGCGCCATGTCTCCTGCGGCAGACGGGTCTTTTGCCGCCCTCCTTACATTCTCGACGTTATCACGGACCGTGACAAAATCGCCTGAAAGACTTGTAAACTCTTTTCTGATACCGGCTATATTTGATAAGTCCGGCGGCTCGCCAGCATCGCTAGAGGCTACCGCTGCGGCGTAATCTTTAGCCTCCTGACTATCACTTCCGAATATTTTATTTATTGCAATCTGATCGGCAATACTCCTGCCTTCATCGGTCTTCGGGTCGAATTCCTCAGTCTCCACAGCGTTGGCCCTAACATCCGCAATCATGCCAGCACCAACTTCAACAGACAAAGCGCCGCTGTTGATATCAGTGGTAATGTTGGCAATATCTTGGGCAACCTCAGTTGCTGGCCCCGGAGCGCTCGCAAACTCAGTGCGAAGGTTAGCAATCCGTTGGTCCCTATCTGCCTCATTAATGTGACCCCTTGCGAAATTACCCTCAATCTGAGCAAGCCTCTTGGCGTATTCACCCTGTGGACCTGCCGCTGCCGCAGCCCTCGCGCGCGCCGCCGCCGCAGCCTTAGCCGCCGCCGCACGTCGCGAACGCTCTTGCGAAACCTGTTTATCCCTACGATTAAGCAATGAAGAACCAATTTGCGGATTAGCGGCTATGAGCGCGGAAAATGCACTTGTTGCTGTTGGTGCCGCCGCCTGTGGCAGAGAGGTCATTACATCGTTGCCGATAAGCTGCATACGCTGCAACTCCAAGTCAAGTTGCCCCGGTGTTAGATTGGAAAGTTTAACAAGGCGAGACACATCACCACCGGAAGACGCAACCGTCCCGGCCTCAGCCGCCAAGCGCTTAACTTTTGAAGCATAGTCTGGAAGTTTTTGCAATTCCTCGGATAATGCAAGGCCTTTTTGCGCCTGATCGCGCAGCTCTTGCGCCTGCTCAGGGCTATTTTTCGCCTGACCAACTGCCTGCGCCATCTGTGGGGATAACTGGCCTAAACGCCCAAGCGCCGCATCATCAACAACCTGCGAGGATGGACCGCCAAGCCCAAGGGCCGCCGCTATCTTACCCTCAAGATCATCCCTCGCCTCAACTTCGCGACGGCGGACATTATTGGCCTCAAATCCAGCGCCCAACGTCTCGCCCCAATTACCAACGAGGCGTGCACCTGATGTGTTTGCAAGCGTTGCCATTTATTCGCTCCTCGCTTCATATTCCACCGCAGGAGTCACGGCTCTTGCGTCCAAGTCGGATTGGAGGCGCTCCATAAGCCCCTCGTAATTAACAAAAAGCCAGCCAGACTCCTCACCAACAAATTCTGGGTATTTTCTCTTAACATCCTGCGCTAAAAAACCAACATTCGGGCATTTTTCGATAACAGTGCCTTTGGCTTTATCTATCCAGTCCCATTCACAAACAGGTAGGCCGCCAATATCGGATATTTGGACTATGTTTTGTTTCAGTCGTTCATCGGAAAAGAATATCCCAGATGCTAGCTGGGCTATCTGACCACCAACGGCTGCTTTAGTTTCAGCATCCGTTACAATACCGTTAGCTGTAGCACCACCCTGATCTCTAAATAAATTCGCAACGCCAGTGGCGGCACCGAGTCCTTGACCAGCAATATTTTGTGACCGCCCAGTCAACATCTGCTCAAGTTGAAGCGCCAACTCCGCAGGAACCCCCGCCATCGCCTCAAGCCCCGCCCCCGATCTCGTCAACCCGCCAGCAGCAAGTTGCCCTTGAATGCCTCGCTGACGCCCCCCGACCAAAGAACTAAACGTATCTGAATTAAATAGCTCCGCAAGACGTTTATCAAGACCCCCAGCCGTAGCGCCCTCGGCGAGTCCAGAAAGCTGTTCCTTACCGGCGGCCACAAATGGATTTAGTTCATTAATCCCAAGCTGCGTCATCTTATTTTGCGCAGCCGCCGCTCGTTTCCCCGCATTTTTATCACCAAATATGCCGCCCATTATGTATTCCTCTGCTCAAAATCTGATTTGGACATATTATAACACCTATAGCCATCGCAATCAATTCCACCGAACTTAAAGTTCACGTTGCGCGCCATAAATCTCGACGCCTTATTTTCGCTATTAATTATGCCGAACACATTAGTGTAATTCGTTTCCCTAAAGGCCCATTCAAGGGCGTTTCTATACGCCTCGCCAGCCTTGCGACCACGGCAATCTTCACCCAAATTAACTTGCGCAATAAGAGTGTCGTCCTTCCATGGGCAAAGGCACACAAGACCAACATCCTTGCCGCCATCGCTTTCCACAAGGTAAAATATCTCATCAGAAACCACCAGTTTCATATCTGATGAAAGCTTCTTTATTCTCCTATATTCCTTGGTTCGTTCAATCATGAAACAATCACCCCATCAGTAGCCCTGCGCCAGTTGCTTAAATCGCTGAATGCAGGCACCGGCCCGCCAACCTCATCCGTCACCATTATCATTCCATAGCCCGAGGCAGCATTAGGCACTTCTGCGACCGTGTAAGGCTTCAAAATCACCCTATCTGAATTTAGCACCTGCGTTATATCATCAAGATACAACTGAAATGCCGTAAGGGCGCGCCCATCCTTGCCGGTAAGAATCTCTCCATGATCAGGCTTTGTGGCGATATCCGTCATCTTAAGCTCGCATACATTTTATCAACGGCAAAATCTATATCCTGCGTGGTGTAAAATCTAACGCCCATGAAACCATTATACATCCCAAGTCCACCGGGCATATTCCACTCTAGATGGTGTCCATACTGGCCTATATCGCCAACCTCTCGAAATACACCGGGGCCATACGTCACATTATCTCGGCTCATAAACAACCCAACAGTCCCACCGCCTGCCTTGAATCCTTGGCTTATATCAATCCCGATATTCTGACATGTAAAGAAATCAGCCTCGGCTTGCTCAAACCCAACATCAATTATCCTTGAAATAGTAAACGAATAATCTTGGTTTATTGCTGCCAGCTTCCCGATGTTATCCTCGAATGACGTAAAGTATTCCCCCTTAAACTGGTTGATAAAACCGCCCTTCCATATAGAAGATACGCCGCCAACCACGGTATCAAGGAAAAACCACTCACCATTGAAGAACCCGAAGGAATTTCTACCAAGCGTGAAGGTCACAAGGTCAAAGCCCCGCCAGTTAAAGCGGCTTGTCGTGGCCTTGGATAATTCAGCCTCAGTATATGTCGTCAGAATAAGATCAATGGCCGGGTTCGATATCTTGGGCGCACTCCCTTGCCCGATGGCAAATATACCAAACCCCTGATCCTTCAAGCGTCCAATAAAAAAGAACGTGCTGTTGTACTCAGTTAGCCCGCCAATATAGCCAGCCGATATTCTGGCGCCGGTAACGCGCGAAAATGGATTTGGTGACGCCCCTGTATTTCTGAACAGCTCGAAACTGTCTGTACCACCGATGTAAAGACTGTTGTTTAGATTGAAAACAACCTCGTTTTTATCCGGCAATTCCTCAGCATCGAAAAAACTGGCTGGCTGAATGGACCCAGCCGCCCCAACATCAGAGAAAAACGCAGGATCGCCGTTGGTTGGAATGTAGATGAACCGGCCATCTATATGTGTCACAGAATCACTTGGGTAGAAGTTTGCATTCCCCGAAATAAGAGTGACAACATCCAGCTTGTCCAGTGTGTAAATGTCACCACCGGGAACAAGGATAACCGCAGTATTAAAGCCAATTGCCGTAACGATGTTTGCGCTACCTGAAATCGATGCCGCGTTTGTGGAAAATGCCCCAGTATTTGTATCAGTGATTTTGATCAGGCTATTGCTGACCACCTGATAAATACTGCCGTTCCAGACGAATTGACCTCGCGCCACCTTGCCTGTTGTGTTCAACAGCTCAATGCCAGGACGCGAAACAATCTGACCCTGACCGTTGTTGAAGCAGTTAGTTAGAGATCGGCGCGTATGAGGAAGCCTGTCGCTGCCTGTAATGCCTTTCGGCAGTGGAATCTGTGGCACAATGTTAGCTCCCTAGCTTTTCACCTTCATTGAAGAATGTGCCGCCATATCGCCGGTTTCCCTGACCCCGTGGCAGCGTTGATGATACGACTTTTTGCGGCATGTGGTGCTCTTTATACAACGCCTTAATGGTTGCGAATTCCCTATTTGCGATAGAGTTAAGCTTTGGCGATACAATGTTCTTGCCGTTGTCAAAATCCGGGGAAAGCAGAACAGCAAGATTAGTGATTATGGCGTTACGGCAATCCTGCTTTTCGTTCAGCTCATCGCCAAGAACGTTAAGCGGTGTCGCGCCTGTGTTTATGCCCTGAGAAGTCCACGAGGAAATCATACCGTTCAGGACTTCAAGGCCCGTAGCTAAGGATTCCGGCGATGGTTCCGACATAGCAGATGATGCCCCGATTTTTTGCAGCGCACGTTTGACAATGTCGGCCCCAGTGCTCATTGGTTATTCCCCTGTGGCTTCAAGAGCATCGGCAACAGCAGCGCGGACATCAGCAATCTTGCCTGACATATCCACATCAGATTCAATCCCAAGCTCTGCAACAAGTTCAGCCAGTTGAAGCTTGTTCATCTTGTCAATATTTAATCCATCTTCATCGCGCTCCCAACCAAGACTTTCACAATACTTGATCGTAGCCTTTTCGCTGTTGGTTTCGATTTCATTGCCGTTGGTCTTTATCCATTTGATCATGATGATCTCCAGTTGATGTAAGCACGGCAACCCCAAAAGAAGCTGCCGTGCTGTTATTATATGTTAATGCTTAGCCGTATGCATGACCAGCGAAGAACGGATTAAGAACCGCAAACGCTGGGTGGAGATCGAAGCGAACCATTTGCGTGTTCGTCTTACCATCGGAGTACTTGCAAACGCGCAACTGCAAACCGTCCGCAGTTGTTGCCACTGTGTCCGTTGCATACAATTTCTTAATCGGGATCGAGCCAATGGAGAAAGCTTGCTTATGCCAGAACAAATTCGGCTGGAACAACGTCGAGTCGGCATTAAGGATGGTGATAACGTCACCGTCCGCAATGGCTGAATCGATAGTGTTGTAAGCGCCGTTGGCTTCATAGATGCCAGGGCCAGACACAATCAACGTGCCGGCGCCACCCGCAATGGTCGCATCCGCAGTAACCACCGCCGTAAACAAGCGGTTAGCACCAATACCATCAATGATAGGCCTACGTGTTGACAGGTTCAGACGATTGCGCCCAGCTACCTGCACGATTGTACCGGCGGGGATAACACCGGAAAACGCACCGATACCGGCAATCGTGATTGCTTGGGTCATGGTGTCCTTAGCTGCAACGTATGTAGCAGCCGGTGCGCCGTTGACAGTCCCAACGAGATCACCAGTTGCCGGAGTTTCGAAGCTCGCCAAAGTAGACGAGGTCATAACTTTCATTCCAGCAAAGTTCTCATTGATAACCGCCATCTTATTTGCGCGGTCAATATCACCAGCAGCCACACCACCAGCACCCAAGGAACGTTGGTCACTCGCCAGCTTGGTTTGCGTGTGAGGGTTTACCGCACAAAACCAAGTATCATCGCGCGGAACGCCACTTGCCGCCATAACCGCACCAGCTTCTGCCAGATGATCCCAAGTGGTAACAACATTACCGGGACTGCCCGCAAGCAACCCTGAATTATTCATCATGAATTTGGTGCAATTAAGCTCAAGAGTGGTGACAATACGTGTCGCAGCCGGTGCAAGAATCGCAGACAGGTCATCCAGCTCAAGGGATTCCTCAAACTCGCTGTATTTGGCGTGCACACTGATATATGGCTGCGCTTTACCAGATGCTTGACCGACGATGATGTCAGACTCAGTACTGCCAGTTAAATCCCCTGTTAGCGTTTCAACCGACTTGAAATCAGTTGGACGCTTGAAGTACACCGTGTCACCCGTTCCGGGGTTGAAGGCATTGCTCAGCAGTTGAGTATTAATATTCTTTGATAGAACGCGACCGCTTTCAAAAGCAGTCATAAAGCCCTTCGCAAGCTTTTTCGTGATATTGGATTCTAAGTTATTAGCCATTTTGGTTCACCTTATGTGAAAACAACCCCCGGTGGTCCCGGATTGTTACGTCCGACTGGCGTGGCTCCTTCAAGCTCATCGTCAGGATTGGGGGCTTGATTGCGTTTCGCCTTGTTTATTCTTGGTTTAATATTCAAAGCGCCGATTGCCATAGTTCCCAGGATAGGATTTTCTTTGATAAGTTCAGCAATTTCCTCAGCCTTATCCGGGTTTTCCCCAAGATGATACATGATAGCCGCAGAATCTGGTGACGCTTTGATTAGCTCATTGACAATATCACTTCCGAATATCTCAATCACCACATCTTCCATATCGTTATAATCCGAATGGTTGAGCTTTTCTGCGGCTTGATAGTGCCGAATTTGCGCAACCTCAAAGCTTTCACCGACCTTTGGTGCCGCCGGAGCGACGTTCTTGGCTGTTTCAGCTTTCACAATGCCACCGATGTATTCATTCATCGAAGCTTTGTATTTCGGATCACCAGCGCCGCCGTCATAGTCTAACGGATCGGGCGGGCTGGATGGTGCAACTTCCTTCTGTTGTTCGAGCGCCATACGCAGAAGTTCATTCTTCTGCCGTTCAATCGCTAATTCAGAATTGGCCTGCACTTCACTTTCTTTGGCTAGAGATTGGCCTCGCTCGGCCTCGCTCTGTTTTGCTTTCAACTCTCGAATACGTTTCCTTATCCCAGCATTGCTACGTTTTGGTTGCGAACCAGAATCGCCATCTAAAACAATTTCGGGTTTGTCGCTGTCAGACTTCGCCGCCTCTGCACCTTCGGAATCTTCGGATACATCCTCCTGATCCTCTGGCGCTTCGGGCTCTTGACCTTCAACGATTTCTTCTTCTTCTGCTTCGATAACTTTATTCACGCTAATAACTCCATTGTTTTACCTCTTTCATGGGTTAAGAGGATTAATTACCCGGTTTAAGTCCGGTAACTCAGTGCGTGATCACAAAATAACAGCATGTGATCGCGTATGTCAATATCAACAAGTAATGTGATCACAAATCACCAAGGCCACCCTGTGCTTGCTTCGCAATGTCATTTGAGCGCCGGTTAAGAACCTCAACCTGCGATATCCCGGTCTCTATGCGTATCTTCTCCGTCTCGGCAACCTTCTTGTTTGCATCGGCTGTTTTCTGAACGGCGCTGGCGTCCAGGTTGCGCGCTTCGGACTCTTGTTGGATCGCTGCGGCCTCAAGAAGTTTGGCGTTGGGGTCTTCTTTAGGCTGGCTAGCCGCTTCAACCATCGATTTTTCTTCCGGCGTTTGCGGTTCAACCAGACCTTGCGTTAGCATGACATTTCTGTTGAAATCTTTAATAGGATCAAGCCCAACACCCGTGATATTATCGAAAAGGACCGCCAATAAAGATGGTAAATACTGCTCGGCAGCAGGCATCGCCGACAATGTTGTTAGCATCCCCTTCAAATCCTCAACGGTCTGCTCTGATCGCGTTTCGTATTGCGGCCCAGCGTCTGCATAAGCCTGAAACTTGCTGTTGGAAAGGTTGTTTACCTCAACGATACGGCCTGTTTCTTCGTCCACAACCTGCTCAAGCAACTGGCTTTCGCCTTCGCTGCTATCCTTGCCAATTACACGCACCTTGCGCATATTTGTGTAAACCTCAAGCGCCATTGCCTGAAATACCGTGCCATTCCAAACCATTGAGTTGGCAATATTGTCATTAATGACCTGCGTGTTCATGTTCTCGCGCTTGATCAGGGCGTTGATCGCCTTACCTGACATATCCTTGCTGTATGACTCCTGCGGTGGTCCGCCGGTAACATCCTGTATGAACTGCGGCACGATCCCAAGCAGCGCCGTAGTTGCCGGATCAAGCGCCCCCGGCCTAGAATATCCAGAGGGACCGGCTTGAATAACATTTCCGTCATGATCCATGACAGGATCAATCAACAAGTACGGCAAGTTAACCTTATCTTCCCACATCCGCTTGATATTTGGATTAACCACCTGTTCTGGGTTGAAGATGGGAACCTCTTGGCTGAATTCAGCCGACATTTCTGCAAGCTTCGATGTCTGCATGTTGAACAACCTAGCTGCATCTTTCAGAGGGCGCACAAGACCACGGTAAAACTCAACCCCATCCACATACGATCTGCGCCCATAAATAGAGATGATCGGTATCCACTTGCCTGCAATGCGTCGCGTTGGCTCAAGTATCTCATCGCCACTAAACACAGTCTTTTCAACGATCTGCTTTACAATCTTACGCTTGCGAACGAACTGCCTGAATTCATCCCTCCTCAAATCGTCCTTAACGTCCTCATGATCCTCCTTGGAAAACACCTCAATCTTTCCCGTTTGCAGGTTATTGTAAACAAACATATCGGCATTTTTCTTGATGACCTCATAGCGGGTCGCGATGAATATATCATCCCTGCTATCGCCATATGTGCCCACCTCATTTGGGGTGTAGGCAGACACAGGTTTGCTGTCTGGATACCGAGCAGAGAATGACTCCTTGGTAAACCGCGCAAGAACTGTGCAATATCGCGCGTCTCGCTTGTCAATCCTCTGTGCCGACTGGTCCCAGAATACCGTTGAATATGCGTTGTAAATGGGGCGCCACTCAATATCCATGTTGTCATTCTCGGGGTCTTCACTGTCCTCAAACACGGTTGCCATCTTGAATGCCCCGAAACCACACGTAGCAGCCTCATCCACAGCATTGTCCGTTGCCAGCTTGCCGCTGCCCTTTCGAAAGGCGAATCGGTAGATACCGTTCAGCAGGTCGGCCTCGTCGCTCGTTGTTTTGCTATCATCCGGCTTGTATTCAACACCGGTACGGTTCAAGTTCCATTCACCAAGAAACCGGTTAACCGAATTGCTGACCAGATCCAGCTCTAACTTAACGCGGTCGCTGGTATATTTACCGTTCGGGCCATCCATAAAGCCTTCCCACATACCGCCCGGCACATTGATAAACCGCATATCCTCGTTGGCGGCAAGGCGTTGCTCCTCCCCAATCTCACCATCGCGAGATACATCGGCCTTGAACTCCTCAAGTTTGTCTTTTGTTGCTTCATGATTCATCACATCGGCCCTTGTCTGTTTCGTGGAATTATTATAGGCACGTGTTTCTTTTCTTCACGCACCAAGCTTGGCATCAAACTTGTTATAGCCCAGACAAGGGCGTCAAGTCTATCGGGGGAATTCTCACCTTGATATCCAGCACTGGTCATCATGGTCATTTCGTTCTCAAGATCAGGGAATGCGCCAACGTGATGTATGCGACCCTGTTGATAAAATGATGACACAGGTTCCGCACGCACATGCTTGCCGCGCGACGCCCTAACTTCTTTGATGGGTATATTCGATCTGATGGTTCTAATGGTGGAACTAACCATGTCACCGCCCTGATTAACCTCAACAACAATACAGTCCGCTTGCAGCTCATCATAAAGCGATATCGCGGCGCGCGCCCATTCCTCTGGCGTTCCCTTAATGCTAGCGTCCCTTAGAACATACGCCTCTTCGCTATCCGCAGACGTGCCGACCGCAATGATGCCGTGATGATCACTGTCCTCGGTAAAGGTTACGGCAGGGTCAACAGCAACCACAATCCTCGCCATATCATCGGGTGCCTCCCTAACCCGTCCCGCATCTATAATCGTTAAGGTCCACAGTGCATTCGGAATGTCGCCCAGTATCTCGGCGTCAAGCTCCTGTCGCCCCATTCTTGTGCCTGCGTACTTTGCAATGATTTTCTTTAGGAACTTGGCTGCTAAATTCGAGGCGTTATCCATCGTGTTGCCGTGCGTCAATGCCACCACACCCTCGCCACCTGCAATGATTGACTTTATTACCTCAATTGGACGCGGGGTTGTCGTGATGATTTGTTGAGGGTTATCACCAAGCCGCAGTCCAAATTGAAGCTGATCAAATGTTGGTCGCGCATACCGCCACTTTGCCAACTCATCGGACCACGCGCAATCAAACTGTGGCCCCCGTAACTGCCCCGGCTCAGTGGCATTGAACAGTGTAGCAACCGCACCGTTCGGCCATGTTAGCCGCCGCTTGGATGGCTCATACTTTGGCGCTTCGCCGCTTGGATATACGGACAATATGCCGCTATCCCCCTCGACCATAACGTCCCTTGTATCCGCCGCAGTTTCACCAATGAATGCAATCCGCCTGCATCCACCGTCCACCTGCTCGCGTATCCATTCAGCACCAATACGCGTCTTACCAAAACCACGACCCGCAGATACCAGCCAGATATCCCAGTCGCCCGATGGTGCGATTTGTGTTGGTCGTGCATTAAAGCCCCGCCAATCATAAAGCAGGGCCTCGCACTCATCCTCCGTTAACCCGGCGATAAATTCAGCACGATCTTCCTTAGAAAGGTTAGCTAGTTTTTCCGCGCCGCTCTGCAATGCCATCAATGAATCCCATTAGTTTATCAGAAGGTGCGACCTCTATTGGCCCACCATCAAGCCCAGAAACCTGTTGGTTGGTCACATCAACCAAGCTCAGATCACGTGCGATTATGCTCGGATTCAACATGCCGGCTGCCGCTCCGGTGAACTTCTGCTCCCTTATGATTTCCTCGGTTTTCCTTATGACTCTGGATAAATCATGGCGGTTTTTACGCCAATTGCTCCAAGTTGATCTGTCTATATCCAGATAAATACATAGCCCTTCAAGCGTCATCGCGCGCATTTTAGGAACGGTATAGTTCGTTACCCCGCCCTGATAGGCAAAGGTCTTCCCTTCTTTCATTGGGTGATCATCAACCCACTGGAAATACTCCTGACACGCTTCCCATAATGGCTCAGGCTCTTTGAATTTAGGATTTGCTCCATGCGAACTCCGCATTTTCCAGAACTGATTTCCTTTTGGTGGACCGGACGACATAATTAAACCTCCAACAAAGACAGGTTTGTGGGCGGCATAAATACGGGCGGTAAAATAACGGTTGTATCGAGCAGAGATTCAGCTAAGTGGAACCTGATTAATGGGGTTGCCTCCCTATCGCCCGCCGTGTTTGTTATGACCCCAACCAGCATCCACTCCCCAATCTGGTTAAGGGAATCAGTCTCTGCCGATGTCAGGAAGCCGGACCAGCCATTTGCCGACGGAGCGATTGCCCTGCTTACTGCTGGCGTGTCGCCTGGATATTTCCTGGCCTCAATCGTGCATGTAAAGTCGCTTATACTATCGCCCCCCATATCGAATGCGAACGGAAAGCTTTCGCCCTTACGTACTGTTTTCATTTGGCTAGCCATCGCACGACTCCTTGATGAAGGTCAAAATATCTGGGTTATCCACGAAAACCTGGGTTAATCCGTTTGCGTACATGCAGGTGAGGTATTCCTCGGTTGGATTACTGACTTCACGGGCTGATGCCGCCTGATAAACAGCGTGGATGATTTCATGCAATAGCGTGTTTGCGACACTGCTTTTTGTAGCGCTTGTATCAATTTTTATAACTCCATTATCGAAATTTATTTCTCCAAGACAGCCTTTAGCATATGCGACCTTATGATCCAAAACCTCAATCTCATAGGTGGAATACCCGATTTTAACGCTGGATGGCAGTTCAGGCTTGTTGGTCATTTGCAATTTCCTCTTTTTCATTTTTCGATATTACTAGCGCGGCGATATTTATGCAAGGTCGCCGCGCTGGGACATATTAGAACGGGATTTCGTCGTCCGGGTTTTGTTGTCCGTCGTCGGTTTGCCCGTCGCTGTTGATACCACCGCCTTGCCCGTCATCCGAACGACCTCCGGCCTGCTCACGCGGGGCCAGCAGATCGGCGCGCGGACCATAGCCCTGCACAACAACCTCCGTTGTGTAGCGGTCGTTGCCGTTTTTATCCTGCCACTTGCGGGTTTGCAGCTTGCCCTCGATAAGCACGGTTGAGCCTTTTTTGAACCTGCGCTCTATTTCGGCAACGATGTGTGGAGTGAATACCGCCACGTTGATCCATTCCGTGCGCTCTTTCTTCTCGCCGGTGTTTTTGTCCTTCCAGGACTCAGAGCAGGCGACGTTAAGGTTTGCGACTTTGTTGCCGTTCTGAAACGTGCGCACCTCCGGGTCGCGCCCCAAATTACCAACGATCTGCACTCTGTTTAGAGGAAATGCCATTATTTACCTTTCATATTTTCGGCCCTGCAATCACCGCAGGACCATGTTGTTTTCTTGTGTTCCGTAAATCCAAACGGGGCGGGGTGTCCGCCGCATTTGTCGCAAACTCTACCTGAAAAAACGACGGTCTTGTGTGCCGTTCCGGCCATGATCTGCTTTCGGCGCAATGCCGCATAGTTCCTAATGTGTATCACACGCACCTTGTGCTCATCGCTTTCGCCGAGCGCACGAATATCTTTCGCATAAAGCTTTGCGCAGTGCGATATTTGCGCGCCGGTCCGACATTGCTCGATATCCTCCATTATTTTATCAACGAGGGCGATCACTGATTTCATGCTTCCGAGCCTTTTACTAAGTTGTTTTAAAGTTGATGTTTAGATACCATCACGTTACATTATCCCTATATAATGGCACTTTCACGTTACATTATAAGCGTCTAGGGCTGCAACCCTTTAGCGAGACGGATATGAACGGCAATGGGATATTACTTTTTCCCATTGCCCATTCCTAAATCTGGTGACAGTTTCTACGCTCACATCCCTAGCGCATCTTTGTAGAGGTCCAGAACGGCCTCGGCCTCGCTGATTTCTTGCGGATCAAGCCTGCGAAGGGCGATGATTTTCCGCAATATACTGGTGTCGTACCCGCGAGCCTTAGCCTCGGCCATAACTTCCTTTTGCTGATCGGCAATGTCTTTCTTTTCAGCATCCAGCCGTTCGAATCTCTCCACAAAAGACCGCAGTTCTCCGGCGGTTACGCGATATTGTGTTTTCTCATTTTCCATCTTGTTTTCCTTTTCGTTGGGTTAAGTTAAGTGGTTATTTTTCTAAGCAGCCAAAAACAAGTATTTCAAGGTGAAATTGAGCGATACTTTTAGCCTCATCAATTGTGGCAAACACATCATCTGAAATTATCTTGTCATCAAGTGTTGTGTAAAAACCCGTTCGGCCCTGTACTTTGAAAAGACCGAAAGGTGATTTAGCGGTTATGGAGATTATAGGTTGTTCTATGTGCTGTTTCCTCCATTCAAGTTTCTTGACTTTTGGACGAAGGGCAGAAAGGTGACGGCGATGTTCGCTTATTACCTCGTCAATATCGTCAATTATGAGAGCGCTTACTTTTGTTCCAGGTACTTCGGTCATTTCATATGTCCTTTTGATTGTGGGGTTTGGTGGTGTCGTGCGATTCAAACAAATTCCCTTGCTTCATTTCTGGTAAGATTTTCGGTGCCTGCCACATAAAAGCGGCCAAGCCCGTGGGTAGAGAATAAAGTTCGGAGCGCATTTGCTGCGCCCAATGGGTGAACGCCGTTTCCGAGCAGCTTAAGAGCGTGTGACCGCTGGGCCAGCCCATCAACCATTCGACGAATAGCGGGTTCAGCCGCGCTGACTGCCAGTATTTCGCGCGCCTGTCGGTCCAGTCGGAGCGCCGGCGTCTGACCCGGTGCGCTTGGGCAATCGGATTGCGCATAGGCTTTCGGGTTGGTGGCGAGTATGCGTGCAACAATCGCTTGGGATGCCTGAACAACCCCAGATCGGCTAAGAGCCGGTGCAAGGTCCGGTGTGTCTCGAAAGACATCTGACCATTCACTTGATTGGGCAGGGCCGGGGGGGTGAATCCTTGCTCCACTGCTGTATCTAATTGCGACATTCTGCTTCGCCCGTCTTTTCTGGTTATGCTTTTCTCTGAGCTTCCCTTGAAGTCTCTCTTTGTTGGCGTCGGGAAATTTTGAACCGCCTCTTGCAAGTCCGGTCCGCCCGCGCCGCGCGTTGCTCTTGCTGTAGGAAACGCAGAACCAGCGCAGCCTTTCATGCGGCGTGCCAGTTTCGCCCGCTGAGTGGAGGCTAGCCGTAGTCGCGAAACCCATGTCTTGTAGCTCTCGCAACACGGTTTCTGAGCCAAGGGTGACGTGTCCCGCCACGTTTTCAAGGATGACCCAAGCTGGCTGGACCTCTCGAATAATCCGGGCAATATCCGGCCACAAGTGCCGCTCATCAGCTGCGCCCTTGCGCTTACCTGCTTGGCTAAATGGCTGGCATGGGTATCCGGCCAGAATGGTATCAACCGCGCCTCGCAGCGGTTTGCCGTCAAAGCTGGTGACATCATCCCAAATTGGCGCGGGCGCAAAATATCCAGCCAGTTGAGCCGCAATAATGCGCTTTCTAGGCTCTGCTTCCCACTCGACATAACATCGCGTGTGAAAGTCTGGCTCGGTAAGCATGAGGCCCATATCCAAACCACCGCCGCCTGCGCAGAGGGAGAGTCCGTTGCGGGGTGGTAGCACCACATTCATTTTCCTTCCCGTATATTTTCCAGCATAGCGCTTACTTTTGTTCCAGGTACTTCGGTCATTTTAGGTCCCTCGCGCCGGTAATTGCGCCGGTAATTGCGGCATTAAGATCATACATTTCGGCCTCAGACGCTTTACGTGCCAACGCTTCATACACGGCATTGCATATGTCCAATGGTGAACCTTGGTATACCTCCAAAACTTGCCGCCATTGTTTAGCCATTGGCGGCGGGGTGATCATTGCGTCTGGTGGTGGCAATGCTGTAAAACCCGAAAAGGTGCGTTTGAGCATGGCCCCGCCGCCGTGTCGCTGCATTTGCCGCATTCCACTGATTGCAATCGTCAGGCTTCGAATATTATCAGGCACGTACTTGAACGCATCTTGAGCCATGACCATCGGATCGCCGCCCAAAGAAAAGTAAACTGCGATACCGGGGTCAGCCGGGGTAAACCGGTTGCTGTATAGCTGACCATCAAGCCGCAGTTCGACATTGGTGGAAAGCACAACATTGCGTGCGCCGAGAAGGCGTAGATCATTAGCAAGTTCCCGCCGGGTGTTGTTTATACTTGGTCGCTGCCGACTGCGCCGCTTGAATTTACCACCATCACCACGCTTGTGTGATGGTGTGCGGGGCCATCCGTCAGGCCATTGCAATGGGTGTGCTTTAGTCATTTGATATGTCCCTTTAATTGAAGTCATCAGGATAGGATTTTCATCGAGTCTTTAAAACGGCGCTCTAAGTCCTGTGCGGCTTTGAGTGGATCGCGACGCACAACACGCTTGGGTTTTGTGGTTGGCGCAGGATTAGAGTTGTGTGCTTGTGTCATCGAGTTTCCTTAACATTGAATGACACATCTAATCCGTCACTGGTGCTAAGTTGCCACCGTTTTTCGTGATCTTCTAGGGTTTGCCACCGTTTTTCGTGAGCTTCTCGGGTAAGGTTGCGATATAAAGCATCGTCGCTTTTTGAAAAATCGTCAGCAGTATCCACATCGTCAAGAAAGCTCCAGAGTTTTCGGGCAATTTCTTCCCACGTCATTTCGTAATTATCTTTGTTTGCGTTGTGTCTCATTGACTTACCCTATCTTTTGGTTGAGTTGTTGAGGCGGTTGCGCTTAATTACAACCGGCAATCATAGCGATAATCCAAATGGTGAAGGCTGTTACCCGAAAAATTGAAGTTTTCATTTTGATGTTCCTTATGGGTTAAATTAAATGGCTGTCGATGTCGGCAACTAAGTTAGGCTTCTCTAGACAATTATTCGATTTCTGCGAGTAGGATACTTTCGTTTAGGCAGTCACGCAATTTAACCTGTTCGGCAAGGTTAAGACAAACAGAGGATTTTGCGCCGTAAACACCCGCGCGCACAATTAAACAGATTGATTTTCTGGAAGAAGTGTTCTGAATCTCCACAAAATCTATAGAAAACGCAGTGGATTTAATTTTCATTTCGGCAACCCTCCTATAGCCGCATAATGTGTTAGCTCGTGCCCACCATTCTTATCTAAATAGGATCCGCAAACACCAAAAATGGTATCGTAATGTAATATTTCAGCAGCCCACATTTCATAGCCATTAGTGACCGCCATCAATTGCTTTTTGGGCAGGTTTTTAGGGTCCAGTTTAATCCAGTCGATCATTTTATTCTCCACTCATTTCCAATATTCAGGTGCGCAGCTTAATCCCGTGATCGCTCAATCAATTTTGCGTACGGATTGTAGTCCAGTGATGGTGTCAGGCGAATAACGTCGCCCTTGTCCAGCGCGATGGTATCGTGTGGACTGCCGGCACGAAATTGCTTAACATTGGTTGGGTTTTCGATAAGGGCGTACAGGATTTGCATGCCGGCCGGTGTCTTTCCTCCATCAAACATCCTGACATCTTTTCGTTCCAACACATGATGGTTCCCGCTTTCCGAGTGACCAATAACGTGGTGATCGTCGTTTGTTGTGATTTCCGTCAGGTCTTCTGGCAGTGAATTGACGAGCAGGATATTGACCTCACCGTGGGCCGCTGCTTTTTTAAAGATACGCATAATATTTCTCCTAGGTTCTTATTTCGGGTGGCATGTATCCTTCAAGTGTCATTTCTGCGATCCATGCCTTCGCTCCCAGAATGGTTGTTATCTTCTCACCATTTAAGTGATTTTCAGGTGGTACTGGTTGGCCCATAACGCCGTTGCGCGGACACGTATATTTAACAATCAAATGCCGACCATCCAGACCTGGCAATTGGACAGAATACAATTCGCCAATCAGCGGGTCTTCATCACTGTCAATCAATTTTGCGTCCAGAAATGTCAGCAGGTTTGCCCAACCGATGATATGCATGCCCGCCGCCCGAACCTCCATATTATCCGTTTTTAGTACCTCTTTGACGTCAGGACTGCCTTCAATCCATCTTTTAGGAACGACCGTGCCGTGCCAAGCATAAATTTCCAGATCGTCTGCGTATGCAATCGCTGGGCCGGTCTCGCAGTGGATAACGTTGTTGTCGTCAAGCTCGCAAACAGTCATTTTGTCGGAAGCGTAGCACACGTTTTTGTATGGGATAATCCAGCCGCAAGTTTTAGCTAGTTCGATAATGCCAGCCAGTTTGGATGTTTCTTCCTCTAAACCAACAACCTCCGCAAAATAATCATAATGGGATAGCCATCCAGCCTCGTGCTGGCCCCTAACCGAACCCCTAACCGAAGCCCCAACCGAAGCCCTAATCGAACCCCTAACCGAAGCCCAAACCGAATCCCCAACCGAAGCCCCAACCGAAGCCCAAACCGAATCCCCAACCGAAGCCCAAACCGAACCCCAAACCGAATCCCCAACCGAAGCCCAAACCGAACCCCTAACCGAAGCCCCAACCGAAGCCCTAACCGAATCCCTAACCGAAGCCCCAACCGAAGCCCCAACCGAAGTATCTTCTATGGTCTGAACCATGGTGGTCGGGCTTTTACTCCAAATAATTCTCTCAGGTGGTTTCAGGCCCCCACATTCATAAACCTTATGAATAGCGGCCTCTGCCGCAACGCGGTCTGTTGGCTCGGTGCTTGTGCCAATCTTAATCCATTTGGCCGCATATTCTGGCATTCGTGCCTCTTGGCTGGGCGTGAGTTTCTCAATCATGTTTTGTCTCCTTTATTTGATCGTCGTAGGGATCGTCAACATCAGGTATGTAATCTCGGCAGTCCGTCCCACCCTTAAAGTCGGAATATGATTGGTATCTCGGATCTCCACCAGGTGAGGTGAAACGCAAGCATTTGCTGGAAAGTTCGCACTGATCATTTCCGC
>Ga0256845_1000825_pt1 | contig 26836 bp, 19 predicted proteins | sample RiftiametaG_FD_189101 | JGI IMG/M metagenome (GOLD analysis project Ga0256845, IMG submission 189101) | Tube worm associated microbial communities from hydrothermal vent at the East Pacific Rise, Pacific Ocean - Riftia | ecosystem: Host-associated > Annelida > Integument > Unclassified ... | reverse complement strand
GACTACTTTGGGCGCCTGCGCGAGGACTACTACCGTCAGCAAAAGGGGACTGTGCTGAAAGGTATTCAGTATATGTTGGAGCTGCTGAGTGAGGCGAAACCCGCCGAACTCGAGCTGACCCCAAACGAGCGAGACAAGGCCCTGCACGCACTCGAGGTGTTACTGGGGACCCATGACCATAACGGGGGGGACGGGGGGGACGCTGCCCAGAAGAGTTCCAGGGAGCGCCACTCCCGAGAGTCGCTCAGGGAGACCCTGGTCCAGCTGAGCAAACACCGTTACTGAGGGGACCTCGGCAGCGGACCTCGGCGCTCTACTTTCCCAGCTTGAGGGCCCGGCGGCGCATGTCGGTCAGGGTGCGAAAACCCAGGGAGCGCCGGGCCAGCAGCGGGCGGCCGTCGGCGTCGAGGTTGCTGTTCTCCCGTAGAGGGGACAGATCCTCGCGCTCTCTGCGACGGTTGCGCTCGCCGAGGCGCGCAGCGATGCGGTGGGGCATGGACTTGAGCATGGGCACCACCCAGTTACGAATGACACTGATGACTCGGGGGCCTTTGGTGCTCATGATGGTCTCAACTGCGAGGGGCGAGTTCGGCTTTCACTCTATCCTTGCACTTCGACTTCGCTCGCGCCCTAGACAAGTCGGACTTTTTTGGAGCAGGCGGCGATCTTCGACGAGAGCTGGACCACGGCCGACCCAAAACGACCACGCCGGGCGGTGGGCGGCGCGGGTGCTGCGCGAGACGGTTGCGCTCTGCGGTTGCGCTCAGCGGGTTTGGGCGGCCTCTCGCGCGACCAGCTCGGCGATGTCGTTTTGGAGCGCGCGGGCTTTGGCGCGGTGTTTACGCTCGAGGTTGTTCATGAGGATCGAGAACACGATCGGGTCTCGATCTTCGCTGCCGGCGTAGCCGGAGAGGGCGGACACCCCGTCGAGGGTGCCGGTCTTCACGCGCAGCCAGCCGCTGGCTTCACTGTCGTGAAGGCGCGAGCGTGCGGTCCCGTCGTGGCCCATGATCGAGAGCGAGGCGAGGTAGTCGCTGCTGATGCGAAAGTCGTCATAGACGACCCTGAGCAGATGGGTCAGGGCCGCCGGCGAGACCATGTTGTTGTCGTAGAGACCCGATCCGTTGCCGATCACCAGGCCGGCTTGGGGCATGCCGATGTCACGGGTGAACTGGCGGACGACCTCGAGGGCAGCCTCGGCTGTGGCCCCGTCACCAGGCGCGAGTGTGCGCAGGATCTGCTCGGCCATGAAGTTGTTGGACCACTTGTTCACCGAGCGGCAGAGCTGGGAGAGGGTCTCGGATCGGGTCGTGGCGATGAGCTTGGCGCCGCTGGGCACCTCTCCGCTCTGGATACGCGACTTTTTGACCTTGATGCCGCGCTGCCTGAGGCTGATGAGCAGGAGCTCACCGGCGTAGCGGGAGGGGTCGGCGATCGGATAGCGGTAGCTGCCGCCGGCAGCGTCGACGCCGATCTCACCGTGGAAGGTGAGCACGGTGCGGCCTTTCTGCTCGACGCTCGAGACCCACAGTTTGTTGCGCTTGCCGACGACGGTCCGGGCCTCGTTCTCGATCACGATGCTCGGGACCTTCGGCAGCACGCGCAGCTGGGGCGGCCCGCCGGCTTGCTCCGCCGGGCGAGCGTGGACCTCGTAGGTGTTGTAGTTCACCGACATGGCGCCACCGGGGGCACGGTGGGAGGCGAACTCCTGTTTCTGGTCGAAGCCCGGGGGCAGGCCGTCGGCGTCGAAGCGGGTGGCGTCGACGACGATGGGACCGCGGACGGTGGTGATGCCCGCGGCCTCGAGCTGGCCGGCGAGCTCGTAGACCTCGCCGGTGACCAGCGAGGGGTCGCCCCCGCCCTGGAGATAGAGCTTGCCCCCGATCGCGCCGTCGCGGGTCGAGCCCTCAGCCCAGATCCGGGTGGCGTAGCGGTGCTCGGGGCCCAGAACCCGCAGGGCCGCGGCAGTGGTGATGAGCTTGGCGTTGCTCGCCGGGTTGAGGGCCGTCTGGGCCTCGTGCTCGTAGAGAGACGCGCCGGTCTCGAGGTCGACCACCGAGATGCCGACCCGGACCGGCCCGTCTTTGGACCCACGCAGGAATTCGGCGTCGGCCAAGAGGGCGTCGATGGCCTCGTCCAGGGGCAGGGCGGGGTCGACTGGGGTGCTCGGGGCAGCGCTGGCGTCAACGGGGGGAGGCGGGCTGGCCTCGGCCTCCAGGGCGGGGGAGGCCCCGAGCGCCCACACGGCGATGAGGGTCACTGCACCCAGGCGGAGCCTCGGTAGGCGGACGAGGTGGGCAGGGCTGTCGGCGATCGGACGGCGGACCACGTTTGCACCCTAGGCGGAAAGTGGGCCACGGCCCAAGTTTTTGGGCTCTACGGTCGAGCGTGCATGTGCGGGAGGGTCTGCTGGTCACTCGGTCTCGGTGGCCGGGGCGTTCACTCGGTCTCGGCGACCTCGATGAGCAGGGCTTTCAGGGTCGCGTAGTTGTCGTCGTTGGTCAGCGGGTTGTCCGTCAGATTGTAGATTCCGGCGAGCTCGCCGGCGCTGTCCATGATGATCACGTCGCGGTAGCCGACCGCCCACGTCCCCCACCAGTCGGTGTCGGCCGTATCTTGGAGCCAGGGCTGGTCGCGGTCCTCACACATGAGGGGGTTGCCGGCTTCATGGCCATCCTCGTTGACGCCGAGGATGTCGATGTCGAGCTCGGGGTGTTGGTCCTCCAGCTCGATCTGGAGTGCGTTCAGGCGCCCAAACTGGGCGCGGCAGGTGCCTCATGTCGCATGACCGAAATACCAGGCGGAGGTCCCGCCCAAGTAGGCGTTGGGGTGGACCTCTTGCTCGAAGCTCGCCGAGGTCTCGTTGACGTCCAGGAGCGCGAGCACGCCGAGGTCGATGATCGTGCCTGTGCCTGTGCCGGTATCCGTGCTGGTTTCGGTGCCGGTAGACTCGCTCTGGGTGCCTGTACCGGCCTCCGCCCCGGTACCGGGGCCGCTCGTGGATTCGGTCTCGGTCTCGGCGCTCAGCTCCGTGTCCGTGCCCAGATCGTCGCCCATCGTCGTCACGTCGGCTCCCGCGCTTCCCTGGGTGCCGGTCCCGAGGATCGTCTCGCCGCCGAGGCAGCCGCCGACTCCGAACAGACCCAGGGCGAGCCCCAGCGATACATATTTTTGACGCGACACCATGGCTGGATGCTCTCCCGCAACGACATCGAGGGTCAAGTCTGGATGCCGGTCTTCGCTCGTGGGTCGCCGCTGTGCCGCCGCCGCAGTAGGATGGGGTGTGTCCGAGCTGCCCGCGAGTCTCCAGTCCTGGTTCGCCCGCGGCCAGCGGACCCAGGTGTTGGACCGGTCGCTATTTTACATCGACGTGGGCCCGACCCGGGCGCCGGCCGAGGGTGCGCCGGTGCTGCTCTTGGTTCACGGATTTCCTACCTCGAGCCACGACTTTCATCGGGTGATCGATCGCCTGGCCCTCGACCACCGGGTGATCGTGCACGACCACCTCGGGTTTGGGCTCTCGGACAAACCGGTGAACTACAGCTACTCCCTGCTCGAGCAGGCCGAGTACGCACTGGCCCTCTGGACTGGGCTCGGGGTGCGCTCCGCTCGGGTGCTCGCCCACGACTACGGGACCTCGGTGGTGACTGAGATCCTCGCCAGGCGTCAGCGCGGGTTCAGCGACCTCGAGGTCGAGCGCCTGGTGCTGTGCAACGGCAGCATGCACATTGAGCTCGCCTCGCTCAGCGCGTCTCAGCGCCTTCTGGAGGGGCCCAAGGGCCTGGCGCGGGCGTTTGTGAAGTTCTCCAACAAAGCGTTTTTCTGCGCCCGGATCCGCGGGACCCTGGGTCCCTCCAGCCACCTCGACGATGGGGATCTCGAGGCCATGTGGGCCGGCGTCGAGCGCGACGGAGGCCGTCAGCGCCTGATCGATCTGTCGTCGTACCTGGAGGAGCGGCGCAGGTTTTGGCACCGGTGGATCGGAGCTCTGCGCCGCTGTGAGCTGCCGACGCTGGTGTTGTGGGGGCGGCGCGACCCGATCGCCGTGGCTGCGATCGCCGAGCAACTGCACACGGAGATGGTCGGCAGTGAGCTGTGTTGGCTGGATTCACTCGGCCACTTCCCCATGCTCGAGGATCCCGATGCGTGGGTGGAGCCGGTGCTGGGTTTCCTGGCCTGAGCGGGCATTGTTGCTATCTTTTACCCTATGCAAAAATTCGGCTCGGGAACCCTCAGGATCGCTGTCTGCCTCACTCTGGGAGGCGCCGGTCTGTCCGCGTGCTCGGAGGCCGACGGAGATGGGGCAGACGAGGTCGGCGAAGACGAAAGCGAGGACACCTCGAGCACGGACAGCTCCGGCGGCGAGACACAAACGGAGACCAGCGACGGGCCGAGTAGTGGCACGGAGAGCACCGAGGGCACGGACAGCGCCGAAACTTCGACCGGGGGTCCTGTCGAAGCCGTGCTCGGTCTGCGCTGTGCGCCCGGAGACCTGATCGGCGAGGTGTCGCTCTCGAATGAGGGACAGGCACCCTTGCTGGGTGTCTGGTTCAACGATCGACCCTCGCCCCAGTACGGCCCGCCCGTGCTGTCGGCCGGTGGTTGTGACCATTATGCGCCCTCGGACCAGTGGCCCTGCGACTGCGAGGCCAGCGAGCTGTGTTCGTGGGCGGGCAGCTGTAAGCCTCGACCGATGCCGACCGACTTCAATCTCGTGGTCACGGCCAACGGCGTGGACCAGGTCTTCAACCAGGACTCGCTGGGGGGCGGGCTGCCGGTGGGAGAGGGGAGCTACAGCTTCGAGCTCAAGGTGCTCGGACAGATCGTCACGCTGGAGCCGGTGGATTTCCCGGAGCCCCTGTCCGGGCTGGGTGGAGTGTTGACCGGGACCTTCGACGCGCCCATCGCTATCGATCTGAGTTGGGATCCGACCGAGAGCGACAGCCAGGTCCACTCGCTCACCAGGATCAATCACCACGTGCAGAGCCCGACGTCTACCCAGTGTCAGGCCGACACCAGCGAAGGGGCGATGCACATCGGGGAGCCGATGTTGGCGCCGCTGGCGGTCGGGACCGGGCTCGAGTTTCAGGCCGTCGAGCATGCTGTGGTCGCTGCGGCCGAGATCGACGAGGGCTGTATCGAGTTCGCGCTGACCGTGTACGACAATGTGTCGCTCGACTGAGCCCACTGTTGGCGTGCTGCTCCTTGCTGGATCCTGATCGCGGCCGGCTAGGGTGGTATCCTGGGGTCGATGCGATCGCGGGCTTTGCTGAGCTGGGGGTACTACGGTGGTTTGGGCCTGGGCGCGTGCCTCGTCGGCATGCTGGTCGCCGCGCCGGTCCAGGCGGGGGAGCCGAGCGTGGCGCGGGAGGCCGAGGCGCGCGGGTTTGGGCCCGGCGAGCTGCGTCCGAGCGCGCAGATCGAGAGCAGCATGCTGAGCTCCCAGCGAGCGGAGCGTCGAGGTCTGACCCTGCACGGCCTCCCGGTGCGGGGGGGCTTCGAGACCACGTGGTTCGGGCCCCAGTCGACCACGAACCACGGGCCGGGGCGGGTGGTCGCGGCTCGGTACCCTTCAGCGCCGCCGCAGCTGCTCCCGGCCCAGGCTCGCCTGAGCGCCGCCGAAGCCCGCCGCGTGCTCCTGCCCACCCTGCGCCCGGACCAGCGTGAGCGCATCAGGGCGGGTTCACTCGGGCCCGAGCTCGAGGCCCTCGGTGGCGAACTCGTCTACCTACTGATCCTGGATCGCCCGGTGTTGGCCTGGGAGCTGTCTGCACCCCTGAGTTCGGGCAGCGCCAGCGACCCGGGCCCGACTCGGGAGCGGGTGTGGGTGAGCGCGGCCACGGGGCGGATCTTGCTGCGCGAGGAGCAGGTGTTCGCCATCAACGAGGCCGACGTGTATCGGATCAATCCGCAGCACACACCCCTGCCCGAGCACGTGACCCTGACCAACATCGAGGTCGACGAGGCGCCCTGGGAGGAAGGGATGAGCTTCGACGCGCAGTACCTCAACGGATCCCGAGTCCGGATTTTCAACTGCATCGACGAGGAGGCCGGACCCTTCGCCCCGTGGCACAACGATGGAGAGTGTTTTCCTACTCAAACCGTGGCCGCCGACGCCGAGGGCGACTTCATCGTGTCTCTGCCCGATGTCGCTCTGAGCGCCGACAACCTCGATCCGAGCGACCCCTACGCAGAGGTCTCGATGTACTTCCACGCCGAGACCTTCTTCGAGTTCATGGCCATGATGGGGGTCGAGGAGTTCCCCTGTGAGCGCTCGAACATGGTCGCCAACTTTCACTGGCTCGAGCCGGCCCCGGACTTTCCGACCCTGAGCTACGGGCCCTACAACAACGCCTACTATTCGGGCCAGTGTGACATCGAGAAGGGTCCGACCATGCTCTTTGGCCAGGGGTCGGCGGTCGACTTCGCCTTCGACGGCGATGTCATCTATCACGAGCTCGGACACGGGATCGTGGGGCTGTTGACCCCCGACGGGCTGCACTCGTACACGACCCGGCCCGAGGGGGTGCTCCGCGACGCGCGGGCGCTCAACGAGGCGATCGCCGACTACCACACGATCATGATCACCCAGCGGCCGGAGCTCGCCGACTACGTGGGTTTCTACTGGCCGGAGCTCGACAGAGCCTGGATCCGCAACGCGGAGAACGAGCAGCTGTGCCCGCGCGACATGGCCGGGCAAGAGCACAACGACAGCGAACCGTTCTCGGCTGCGCTGTGGATCGCGCGGGAGCGCATCGGTGGGGACAAGCTCGACCCGGTGATGCTCGGCATCTTGCCCTTGCTCAGCGGCGACGCGACTTTGGAACAGGCCTCGGCCGCGCTCATGGAGGTCGCCGAGGCCGAGCGCGACGCGGGGATCTGGACCAGTGAAGACCTCGACCAGCTCGCGGGCGCCCTGCGTGAGCGCGGCGTCGACGACTGTGAGCGGGTCGTCGATACAGAGCTGTTGATCGACGAGGACCCGCGCTTTTTGTATTTGCGCGGCAACAGCGACGCGGTCGCGCCCTACTGGCCGGGGCCGGTCCAGTATCGCCACGCAGTTCCTGCGGGCTCGGACAACCTGCTGCTGACCTTCGAGGCGACCGGGAAGGGCAACTCCGCGGGCCAGCCTGTGACTTTGGATCTCGACCCCGTGCTCTTGGTCAAGCGCAGCAGCGTTTCTGCGGATGCTCCGATCACCTTCGAGTACAGCTTGAGCTCCGTGGGGTCCGCCGATCGAGAGGGGGACGACGTGGACGAAATTACCCTCGTCGAGGGTGACTGGGATGCGGTCTATCTACCCACACAGCTCACTCCACGCCGGCGCCAGGTCCTGATTCGGGGCCTCGAGGCAGGGGAGGTCGTGCATGTCGCGTTCGCCAACCCCGAGCGGGAGATCGTGGTCATCAAGGAGCTCCTGTTTGCCAGCGTACCGACGGAGGAGCTCGACGGGGGCTCACCGGGGGGCGACCAAGAGGAGATGTCCACCAGGCTCGACGATGGTTGCGCTTGCGCCAGCGGCGGGCGAGGCGATAATGGGGGCCTGCTGGGGTTCGCCCTGCTCTCGCTGCTCGGTCTTGGACGGCGAGCCACTCGACGCCAGCCCCGACCCGAGTGAGTCCTGATTCTCCACCTCCCCTCCGCCCGGACTCCGGTGCGCCAGAGCCCGATAGCGAGCACCCTCGTTGGCAGCTGAGCGCGCGCCTGACTCGGTGGATCGAGGGGCTCCCTGGGGTAGCGAGCCTGCGGCGGGTGCTCAACCTTGGTTTTGCCGCGGCGCTCATGAGTGCCCTGGTGTTTACGGCGATCCACAGAGACCAGCTGCCCGAGCGTCTACACGAGCGCCGCAGCAAGCTCACCGCTTGGATGCGGACCGTCTCGCTCAGCCAAACCTGGAAGATGTATGCGCCGGACGCCACCAAGGGCCACGCTTACGTCGAGATCATCGGCTACGACAAAGCCGGCGATCCACATGTGCTCGAGGAGAGCCACATGGTTCAAGAGGGTTGGACGACGGCGCGGGCCTGGCGTCGCAGCCGGCTCGACATTTGGGAGCACACGGTGACCCGGCACATCACCAAGACCAACCGCAACCGGACCTGGTACATGCGCGGTGTGTGTGTGCGAGAGCGGCGGCGTGGGCTCGACATCCAGCGTGTCGAGCTGCGTCGGATCTTCCGCAAAGTTCGCGCGCCCGAGAAAGTCCGAAAGGGCGCCGAGACCCTCGGGCCCCTCAAACGCAGCAAGGCTCAAAACGGGAGCTGCCATGTGAAGATCATCCGCAACATGATCGCCGAGGATCCCTACTATCGTGAGTGAGCCCGAGAACCCCGAACGGGCGGACCACGGCCTGGCTTCGTGGTTTCAGGCGATCGGCGGGCGGACCCTCGGCGCCCAGGAAGACGCGACGGCGCTCGGGGTCTGCCGTGCGCTCATCGCCGGGATCTTGTTCCTCTCGGCCTTCGCCCATGTCGGCTCGGTCGGGGACTACTTCTCGGATCAGTCCATGCTCAACGGCCGCTTCGCCGAGCTGGCCTTTCCCAGCCGATGGTCTCTGTTCTTCACCATCACCGAGCCCACGGCGGTGCGCGTGGTGTGGGCCGTCGGCGTGGCCGCGCTGGGGCTGTGGTGCGTGGGCCTGTTCACCAGGGTCAGCGCCGTGGTCGGCATGCTGCTGTGGGCCAGCATGTACGGGCGCAACCCGCTGCTCTACGCCTACCCAGACCAGCTGGGCATGATGCTGGGCATGCTGCTGGCGCTCATGCCCACGGGGCGGGGCTTCTCCCTCGACGCGCGCTGGCGCGGTCTGGGAGGCACGGTGCCGATCTGGTGCCGGCGCGCAATCCAACTTCAGGTTGCGATCATGTACACGGCCACGGGCATCGAAAAGAGCGGCCCGGGCTGGCACGAAGACCACACGGCCGTCTATTACACGGTCCTCAACCCCTATAATCGCCACTTCGACATGGGCCCGCTCGCGGCGAGCATTCAGTCGTGGCTGTTGAAGCCGGCGACCATCGCCGTGCGCTATTGGGAGACATGGTTTTGGACCTTTCTGGTCTATCACTGGTGCTACGAGGCTGTGGGCAAGCGGTTGCCGGCCTGGGGAGAGCGCCGCGAGGCCGGCGAACGGGGCTGGCGGCTCCCGGATCTGCGCTGGGTGTTCCTGCTGTTCGGAGTCGGGATGCACATTGGGATCCAGGTCGCCGTGTATGTGCTGTTCTTCTCGGTGCTCTGCGTGTTTACCTACGCGAGCTTTTTCAGCAGCGAGGAGATGTACGCCATCGTCGCGCGGGGCAAGCGTCTGCTCCGCCGTGGGCGTAGCGAGCCCGATGAACCCGCGCCCGCGCCAGCGAGCTGAGCTGATTCACCTCCTCCTATGGGGACTCAGGAGCGCCGGCGAAGGCCCAGGCTGTCTCGATGTGTTCACCCCAGCTCGGGTGCATGTCGAGAGGGATCGCCGCCCACTCCTTGAACACGCGGCCGGCGGGGGCGAAGGGCATGGCGTCGCCCGCCCCCACGGTCGCGGTGACCTGTGCCCTGCTCATCTTGACGATCATGGAGCCGCCGTCTTTGTGTACACAGGCGAAGAAGGCCCCATCCCGGCGCAGGCAGGGGAAACCCATCATGCTCGCGCGGGTGCAGCCCTCACGGCTGAGAAAGTCCTCGGCGAGGGTCCAGAACACGGCCTGGCCGTCCATGTCATTCATGTCCTGCGGGGTCACTGGGCTGCCTCCCAACCCATGAGCTCGGGCAGGCGGTGCACGGGCGGCGCCCCATGGCCGAGGGCGGCCTCGTGAAAGCGCATGAGGTCGAAGTCGGGCATGGCCTCGGCTTGGGCTCGGAGCCGAAACCATGCTGTGGCGCCCACGAAGTAGGTGCTCAGTTGGGTCGAGGTAATCTGGGCCCGGGTCCACTTGCCCTCGGCCTCGCCTCGCTCCTGAAAGGAACGCTCGACCATGAACTCGACGGCCTCGTCGCGGCCCATGTCGCCGGCGTGGATCTCATGGTCGAGGATCGCGTTGGTGACGGTGCGCAGGTAGAACTTGAGGCCATGCAGGCGGATGGCCTTGGCCCGCAGGGCATCGTCGGTCTGCACGGCCCACAGGGCCTTGGAGAGGCCCCTCGGTCGTTTGGCGCCGGGTTCAGGCCCAGCTCCGGCGTAGCCGGCCTCGACCATGAGTCGCTCCGTGTAGACGGCCCAACCCTCGACGAAGGGGCCATTTTGAAACACCCGGCGGACCTTCGAGGGCTCGCGCTTGCCCCAGTAGAGCTGCACGAAGTGGCCGGGGATGGCCTCGTGGATCGAGAGGATCTCGAGCATGAAGGTGTTGTACTCACGCAGGAAGGAGTCACGCGTGAATTCATCCCAGGTCTTGGGGAGGGGTTGGACGAGGTAGAAACTGGGCAGGCCGGGCTTGTCGGCGTCGAGGGGCGCGGGGGCGGCCAAACCGGCGATAGCGACACCCTGGGCGTGGGGAGGCGTCCAGATGACCTCGAGCACCTCGGCGTCGTCGGTGGGGACGAGGGCCTGCGCGCGGACAAAGGCATCGAGGCGGCTGAGGTTGGCCTCGGCCGCCGCGCGCAGCTGTTCGGGGCGGGGGTGGTCGGCGGCGAGCTCGGAGAGAACCTCTCGGATCATCGACGCTCGCTCGCTCGGGTTGGCTCCGGCCCCGTGTGCAGCAGCGCGCTTGCGGGTCTTGATGTTCATGCCCGCGTCGAGCTCCTCGGCCAGGAAGTACATCTCGTCGCTCACCCGGGCGTGTTCACTGTAGGCCAGGCGCAGAAGCTCGTCGGCGGAGAGCTCGGTCTGCAGGGTGAGGGCGAGCTTGGTGGCGAAGGGCTTGGACCCGAGCCGCCATGTGCCCTCGGCTTTGGGGATGGCGGCCTCGAGGTGAGCGGCGAGGCTGTCGACGGCGGCGAGAGCCTCGGGGATCGCCACGGCGATGCGCTTGCGCTCGGCTTCGCTGGCCTCGGCGGTGCGCTCGGGGAGCTCCACGCTGATCAATGTTTCGAGCCCGGCGAGCTGAGCGAGGGCCACCTCTGTCTGGGGTCGGCGCAGGGCCGCTGGATCGGCGAGGTTGGCGAGGATCTGCGCGATGAATTCGGGCAGGCCCTCGAGGCGGGCGGCCACACTCTGGGCCCGGGTCTCGAGGGGGGCGAAGTCGCGGCTCACGAGATCGTCGAGGCCCGCCGAGATCAGGTAGGTGTAGCCCAGGGGGTCGCTGTGCCACAGGTCCTCCACTTCGATGGCAAAGCGGGCGAGCTCGAGTTGGTTGCGGATCGTGTCGAGTTCGAGGCGGCCGTCGGCGTCGAGGGCCGCGCGCGGGATGTCGGTGAGTCCGTCGAGCTGATCGTCGATCCACCGGCTGTGCTCGGCCCGGCCGTCTGCGGACAGGTCGGGCCAGCGCTCGTCGTAGCGGTGCTCGCCGTAGGCCGTGGCGGCGACCGGGTTGCGGGCGGAGTAGCCGTCGAGAAAGCTCGCGCTGCGGTCGGCGAGCATCTGCTCCGGGTCCTGCTCGCGACCCAGGGCCAGGTCTGAAGTCGGCGGCGGATCCTTGGGCGGCACGGTGGCCGGCGCGGGCCCACAAGCGAGGACGCCGGTGCTGAACACGAAGGCCGCAAAAACGGCGGAAGAGCGGGGCGACATCAGGGGCGACAGGCAGGCGGGTCGGGTCATGAGCTGATCATTTCGGGCGGAAGGTGGCCGGTCTCGTTGAAGGCGATCAGAGCCGAGATGCCGCCCGGAAACACGCGCAGCTCGGTGATCGAGGCGTGGCAGATCGCCATGTGCATCCAGGCCTCGTAGGGCAGGCCCAAGCTGTGGGCGACGAGGTACCGGATGACGTTGCCGTGGGTGAAGAGCAGGCAGGTCGAGGGCTTGGGCCCGGTCTTGAAGAAGCGGGCGACGACACGCCTGATCTGGTCGGCGACGACCTGTCGGTGACGCGGGGTGGTGGCCGCGAGGGTCGGGTGCACGGAGCCTGTGCCCTCGGGCCCAGCGGGGACCAGGGGGATGGTCTCGTGGAGGTAGTGTTTGACCCGGACCCGGTCGAGGCCGAACTCGTGGGCACAGGCCTCGGCGGTCTGTAGCGCGCGTGGCCAGGGGCTCGAGTACAGACCCTCGAGTTTGGTACCCGAGTGGGGCAGGAGACGAGCCAGGCGGTGACCGGTGCGCGCGGCCTGGCGACGACCTAGAGAAGACAGACCCCAGGCGAGGTCGCCGAGGTTGTCGACCCGATCGTAGTGGCCGTGGCGGACCAACAGGAGACGCCGAGCTGGGATCTCGTCTTCGAGTTCCCAGCGCAGGTCGCCGTGCTGTGGTCCGTCGTCGATGGACACCCGGGCTTTCCTATCACGGTACGCAGGAGGCACGCTGTGCGCCCCCCTCTTGTCGCCTGCGCTGCGGTGGGCCATCGTTAGGGGTGATGGTTCGAGACGGCGTGCGCAGGTCGCTGCCACGGTGGTGGATGACCGCCGCCGCGGGGGTTGTGGGACTTTTGGGGGTGGCCTGCGAGCGACCCGTCGAGCTGGGCGGGTTCGAGGACGACCAAGGCGAGCCGTCCGAGGAGCCCCGGCCTCCCGACCTTCCCGATCCGGCGTGCAGCCTGTTGTTCCCTGGGCAGTGCGAGGAGGGCTTCAAATGCAGCTACGTGGTCGATGCGGAGCTCGGGCCGACCCACATCTGCGTCGAAGTTCTGGGCGACGGGCAGGCCGACGAAGCCTGCGAATCGATCGGCGACAGCGACAGCTGCGAGCCCGGACACCAGTGCTGGGGTGTGGACGAGGACGGGCAAGGTGGTGTGTGTGTGGCCTACTGCAGCTCCAACCTGAGCTGTGCGGCCGACGACAAGAGCTGCTCGGTGAGTGTCGGCGGCCTGCTCCCCCTGTGTCTGACCCCCTGCCACCCACACAGCGAGCCCACCGAGTGTGAGCCGGGTTGGGGCTGCTACATGGACGCGGGCAAACGTTGGTCCTGCGATCGGGACCGCTCGGGCGAGCTGCTCGGACAGCACGGGGATCCCTGCGACTGCCTCAATTGCTGCGACCCTGGTTTTGTGTGTCTGGTCGGCAGCCGGGTCGATGCGGAGGGCTGTGGGGCCGACGGCGCCGAGGGATGTTGCGGAGCGATCTGCGAACTCGGCCAAGAGCCACCGGGAGAGGGAGAGGACCCGATCTGCCCGGGGGAACTCGAAGCTTGCAGGTCCCTATACAGCAGCGATGCGCAGCTCGAGGGCTACGAGCAGGTCGGGATCTGCGACCGCTGACGGCCGGGCACCGGGCACACCGGAAACACGGGGATTGGGCACGGGGATTGGGCGCAGGGATTGGGCGCAGGGATTGGGCGCAGGGGGAGTCAAGACGCCTGGCGGGCGATCACGATCGCCTGCATGTCGAGCAGGCACTTGGCATCCGCGAGCGCCCCGAGCTCGGGGTCGCCGTAGACCATGCGTGCAAACGCCAGGTTCGTCGCCAGTGACATGGCCATCCCGCGCTCGAGCAAGCCTATGAGCCCCCGGATGCGGTGGGTGTAGGTGCGGATCGTGTCGACGATGCGGTCGACGGGCTGAGCCAGGAAACACAGCACCGCGACGTCGTCGTAGTCCCCCTGACCGATCCTGAATCCGGCCTCTTTGAGCCCCTGCGCGATGTTCTGGAACCGCTGGGCGAGCTCGTCCGGCTCGAGGCCGCCGAGGGACAAGAGGTTGCTGGCTGTCTGCAGCGGGTCGCCGCGCCACAGCCCGGCTCGGCGCTCGAGGGCCGAGTAGATGTCCGTGGCCTTGCGCCCGAACTCGCTCGGTTCGCCGGGTCGACAGGCCAAGAGCGCGCAGGCCGGGAGGTCTTCGGGCCCGGTGAGCCACCAGTGGTGGGTGCGCATGGCCTCGTAGACGGCTTGGATGCGCTGGGCGAGCTCCAGGGACAGGGGCGCCAGCTGAGTGCTGATGCGCGCGGCCAACAGCGCCAAGACTTCATAACTCTCGCTGCGGCGCATGCCGACCTTGCGAAACAGGGCCTTGGCGCGCTCGGACTCGGCGAGGAAGGCCGCGGGCTCATCTCCGTGTTTGAGCAAGGTCGCCGCGATCGAGATCCGAAACGAGCGGTCGAGCTGGGAGAACCACGGCAGGCCCTCGGTGAGCTGTGAGGCGTAGCTGTTGACCCGCGCGACGAGCCCCGCCGGCTCTCCCGGGGTCAGCACCAAGCTCACGGCTGCGAGGCGACCGGGTACCCGATCTCCGAAGAATCCGGTTTTGGCCTCGAAAGCCTCCGAGAGCGCCACGTATCGAGCCAGGGGGTCGATGGCTTCGGGGACAGGGCGGAGGTCGTCACGAAAGGGCACGGACGGAGCATAGCAGCTGGATCCAGGGAAATACGGGGGGGATATCAGGGTCTGGAGGCAGTTTGCGCTGGCTGTGAATGCATAGATTTCCGACTCCGAGTATGAGCAATGTTTTTGGCGATCCGGACGTGGAATCTCGATGTGGAGTCAGGCGTCCTTTGGAGCACTATGACCTGCGTGTCGACACGAGTTCTCGCCTTTTCCTTGATGTTTCTGCCTCTGCTGGCCTGTGACCCTGGGTCTGGAAAGTCGGGAGGCGAAGCCGGGGCCAGGGTCGAGACGTCCCCGCGCGAGCCGAGTGGTGGCGCGGAGCAGGGTATTGCCGATGTCGTCGAGAATGGGGGTGGGCACGAAATAGCCGAGGGAGAGGCGGACGCGGAGCCCCGCGAGGTCGCGCAGGCGGCTGCGCCCGATCCGCTGGGGACCCTCGCCATCGACTGGATCGCGCTCGGGGCCGGGAGTTTCTCCATGCAGTCGGATCTCGACGACAGCGCTCATGTGGTGGAGGTCGAGGGTTTCGAGATCGCCAAGACCGAGGTCACCCAGGCCCAGTACCAGCTGTGTGTGGAGGCGGGCGCCTGCACGGCGATCGACTGGAGGACCTGCGCGACCGGCAAAGATCGCAAGCGCCTCGAGCTGCCCGAGCTGCCGGTGGTCTGCGTCGACTGGGCCCAGAGCCGGGCCTTCGCCCAGTTCGTGGGCGGGGACCTGCCCAGCGAAGAGCAGTGGGCCTATGCGGCGCGCAGCGGTGGGCGGGATTGGGATTACCCCTGGGGCGATGAGGACGCGTCCTGCGACTACGCGGTGATGAACTGGGGCTGCGGCCGACCCTCTCAAAACCACGGCTCGGCGCAGCCTTGCTCGAAGCCGGCCGGAAACTCGGTGCAGGGGGTGTGCGACATGGCTGGAAACGTCGCCGAGTGGATGGGGGAGACGGCCATGTGGGATGCACAGGGCCGGAAAGCGACGACCAAGATCAACCGAGGAGGGTCCTGGCACGGCATGGATCCGCTCTATTATCGAAATTCTCCGAAGGGTCCGAGCCTCCTGCGGGTCGCCCACCGCTCCCGCTACGGCGCGAAGATGCGCGACGACTCGCTGGGGTTTCGACCCGTGCGAGCGAGCCACGGCCGCTAGCGACTCTGGTCGCGTGTGACGAAGCCGTGGACGCCCGAGGGTGTTCGCGGCTTTTTCGTGGGCCAGGGACGCTGTGCCTGTTCCCTGATGGCGAATCGAGGTGTGATCGAATGTGAAAATTCAATGTGGGAACATGGCGGTGAAATGACCGCACTTTGTCTTGCGTCGGCGAGCGAGTGTCGTAATAATGTGATATTCGCTGAAGGAGCGAGCCGATGAAGAACCTCTCAAAGACAATGTGGTCCCATTCGATTCAACTCTTCACTGTGGGGGTCAGCGCGAGCATGGTGCTGTCCGTGGGCTGTGGAGGGGCAAAGCCGTCTGGAGACAACACTGGCACCGCCACGAAGGGCGAAGCGCAACAGGGAGACGAGGGCGAGCCTGGAGACTCCAATGGTGGAGAGGACCCTGTGCTGCCGACCTATTCGATCTTCGGTGACTATGTGGGTATGCCCCAGTGGTCCGATTGGTGTGGGGCAGCACCCGACTTCGGGGCTTGTGCGAAGGTGCTCCAGGACGCGGTCTCGGCCGGGGACCCGAGCGCCCAGACTGCCGCCAGCCGACCCACGGTGCGGGGACACGGATGGCGGTTGTGGGCGGGGATCTGGTCGGCCCTGAGCGCCGAGGGGGTCCGCAACGACGCCATCACCCAAAAGACCGAGCTGTTTGGAACTGACGCCTGTTGGGGCAGCTTTGAAGACGGGACCCCGGCGTGCAGCGGCGCCTACCCGATCTGGATGAGCTGGCCGAACACGGGGGTCCCCTATGGGTCTGGAGCTGGAGCTGGGCCCGGATCTGAAACCGGATCCGAGACTGGTACGGGGGGTGACGTGGCTCTCGCCGGGGGCGCAGCGCCGGCTCCACAGAGTTTGAGGGCGAGCAAGAAAGCCTTCAGCTCGGCCACGCCGACCGGAGATCCGGACCCCACCAAGGTCCAGACAGTCAACACCTCGCCGGCGCCGACCTACGCCCTGCCGCCCCTGGTGCTCAACAAGAACTGCAACATCGGGCTGCCCGAGGCCAAGGCCTGGATCGACGCCCAGAGCGAGGAGGCCAACGCGAAGATCCAGCAGGCCTGCGCAGCGGCGGGTGCCCCCGATGTGTTTTGTCCAAACTCGGACCAGGTCGCCGCGATCTGTGACGGGCGGGCGTTCATCAACCAGGGCGACGTCATGATCGCGACCGAGTCGCTCACCCGGGAGGGCTACGAGGACATCCAAGACGCGCAGCTCTACAGCGCCGCCAAGCTGCAAGAGATGTACAAGACCAAGGACAACAGCGTCGCCACGAAGCTGGGGAACGACTACATCTCCACCAAACACATGTTCTGGCCCGTCAAGGGTTGCAAGCCGGGAGCCGCGGTGGGCAGCGAGAGCTGTCGGGTCCGCTACGGCGCGCTCCCGCCTTGGACCCCCAAAAACTTCAAGCACAAGAGCTACGCCACCAACACCGACTACGTCGGCTACGAGGTGTGGGGCTCGGTGGTCGCCATCGACACCTGCGACGGCGACGAGGCTCAGTGTCCAAAGGGCGCGAGCGCGAGCCTCCAGCTCGCCCACGTCGGCGGTGCCTCGGCGATCACCACCGCCGACCCCGAGGTCTACGCGGCCACGGACTTCGTACATGTGCAGATCTCGAGAGAGGTGCTCGAGACCAAGTTCACCGCCGCCGACCGGGCGCTGCTCGATCAAGCGACGATCTGGGCCTACGGCGATGAATCGCAGGGCTTCGAGGCCGGCGATTTCCTGGTCGTCGCGGCCATGCACGTGACCACCAAAGAGGTCGATACGTGGGCCTTCCAGAGCGTGTGGTGGAGCCCCATGAACGACGCGACCACCGACTGCCCGCTGGACCAGTACGACCACTGTTTCGGACAGAGCGGAGCCTACGCGGCGACTGCGACCCCAGGGGGCAGCTCGCCCAATCAATACTCGGGCCTCAGCGCCGCCGACATCACGGCCCTCGACGCGCAGGTCGGCGACCACTGGCGCAGCCACTATGTGCTGACCGACTCCTACGGCATTCGCTACGAGCTCGACGGCACCAAGATCGACGTCGCCAACTACTTTGCGGGGACGCCCCCGACCTGGGCGACCACGGGCCCCAGCGGCGACCCCCTGCCGCTGCTCCCGGTCTCGAGCAACGTCTACATCGAGCCGGTCATCCACCCGCTGGGCACCAACTGCCAGAACTGTCACCGACGCGCAGGGTCTCCCGAGACCAGCTGCGACGACTACACCCAAGGCTGCGGCCGGTCCAACTACCAGACCGCCCAGTGTCCCGACTTGCTCGGCGACTACGGGGATCCGGCCAAGGACCCATGCATGATGACCCCCTGGGCCTGGTACGACGGGAGCAGCAACCACTGCAAGGCGGACGACAAGGGCGGCACGCTCTGTGACGGCGACGAGGCCTTTCCGGTGCTCAACACGGACCTGACCTGGATCTTGGCGGACAACCATATTCAGGAGCGCTGAACCGAGGCGCTGTCTGGGCGCTCCGGGGCGCTCAGGCACGGCTCTCTCGGTTGCAGCTGGGTGGGCCGCCGACCCGACATTCGCAACAACACCCGGGTCCACCCGGGTCCACCCAGGTCATGGTCGACGATTGCGACATGGCCCGGCAGCTGTTCGAGCCCTCGCTTCGGTCTTGCCCCAGACTGTCGGCATGCGTGGGGGATGGGCTGTGAGCCTGGGCTGGAGGCTGGACTCTGGACTCTGGATTCTGGATTCGCCCTCAGTGGAAGTCGCGGCTGCGCGTGCCCTGGGCGGCCTCGTGGATGTCGCCCTCGAGATCGGGCGCCCACAGGGTGTCGGCGATCAGGTGGGTGACCCCCTCGGCCCGCTGGACCCGCCCGCTGACGCCCAGGAGCACGGCCGTGCGCGCCAAGATCGGATCCTTCTCGAACACCTGCCGCCAGATCACCAGGTTGACGAAGCCGGTCTCGTCTTCGAGGGTGCAAAAGGTGACCCCGCTGGCCGTGGCCGGTCGCTGCCGGCAGATCACCAGGCCCACATAGCGGACCTTGCGACCCGAGGGCAGGCGCCGCAGACCCTCGGCGTCGGGCAGCCCGAGCCGGCGCAGCTCGGGGCGCAGGGTCTCGATGGGGTGGCCGCGGGTGCTGTGGAAGCTGGTGCGGTAGTCCCAGGCGATCGCCTGGTTGGGGCTCAGGCGGCTGAAGCTGGGCTGGACGGCGGCGGCCTCCGTGTTCATGGGCAGGGTGTCCTCGACCCGGGAGAGGGCCCCCCGCACGGCCCAGGCGGCGTCGCGGCGGGTGCTGCTCCTGTCGATGTTGTCGATGTTGTCGATGTTCGGGAGCGGCCGGTGGCGGCGATCGAAGGCCTCGAGCGCGCCGGCCTCGGCGAGCAGGGTGAGGGCTTTTTTGCCGAGCTTGGTGGCGCGCACAAACGCATCCAGATCCGGCCAGCGCTGGCCGGACCCGAGCCGCGCCCGGGCCTGGGTGAGCTTGTCGACCTCGCGCCGGTGCAGGCCCTTGATCCAGCGCAGACCCATGCGCATGGCCCAGCGCTCCGCGGGCTTGGGCGCGGAGGCTCCCCCGGGCGGGGCGTGGGCGAGGGGATGAGCGTGGGCGAGGGGATGAGCGTGGGCGTGAGCGTGACCAGGGAGCAGGTCGCGGGCCTCCAGGGTGCATCGCCAGTCGCTGCGGAGCACATCGATGGGCCGGACCTCCACGCCGTGGCGGCGCGCGTCCTCGACCAGGGTCGCCGTCGAGTAAAAGCCCATCGGTTGGGCGTTGAGCAGGCCGCAGCAAAACGCGGGCATGTGGTGGCAGCGCAGCCAGGCGGTGACCCAGGCGATGAGGGCGAAGGAGGCCGCGTGGCTCTCGGGGAAGCCGTACTCGCCGAAGCCCTTGATCTGTTCGAACACACGCTCGGCGAACGGCCGGTCGATGCCGTTGGCGATCATGCGCCCGACCAGGCGCTGCTCGTGGGCGGCGATCCGCCCGCTCGACCGCCACGCGCCCATGTCTCGGCGGAGCTGGTCGGCCTCGCCGGGGGTGTAGTCGGCCACGGCGATCGCCAGCTTCATGACCTGCTCTTGAAAGATCGGTACTCCGCAGGTCTTGGCCAGGACCCGCTCGAGCTTGGGGTGGGGAAACACGATCGTCTCGATGCCCTGACGCCGGCGCAGGTAGGGGTGGACCATGTCGCCTTGGATGGGCCCGGGGCGGACGATGGCGACCTGGATCACGAGGTCGTAGAACACCCGCGGTCGGAGCCGGGGCAGCATGGCCATCTGGGCCCGGCTCTCGACCTGGAACACACCCACCGTGTCCCCGCGCGAGAGTAGCTCGAAGGTCGGCGGGTCCTCGCTGGGGATGCCCGCCATGTCGAGGTCGATGCCCTCGTGCTCGCGCAGCAGGCCCAGGCTGCGGCGGATGTGGCTCAGGGCGCCGAGGCCCAGGAGGTCGACCTTGAACAGGCCCAGATCTTCGACATCGTATTTGTCCCATTGGATCACGGTCCGGTCTTCCATGCTCGCCGGCTCGATGGGGACCATGGCGTCGACCGGATCGCTGCCCAGCAGGAACCCGCCCGGGTGGATGGAGAGGTGGCGCGGGAAGTCGAGGAGCTCGGCGCTGAGCCGCAGGAGGTGGCGGTGCACGGGCAGCTGTGGATCCAGGCCCACGCTGAGCAGGAGCTCTGCGTCGATGTTCGCCCCCCAGTGGCCGAGGAGCTTGGCGACCCGCTCGAGGCTGGTCTGCGCCACCCCCAGCACCTTGCCGACCTCGCGCACGGCCGAGCGGGCCCGGTAGCGGATCACGTTGGCGACCATGGCCGCGTGGCGCCGACCCCAGCGCGAGTAGACCCACTGGATCACCTCTTCGCGGCGCTCGTGTTCGATGTCGAGATCGATGTCGGGGGGCTCGGCCCGCTCCCGGCTCAGGAAGCGCTCGAACAGGAGGTCCATGCGGACCGGATCGATGGCCGTGATGCCCAGGCAAAAACACACCGCGCTGTTGGCCGCGCTGCCCCGGCCCTGACACAAAATATTCTCGCGCCGACAGAACTCGACGATCTCGCGCATGGTCAGGAAGTAGCCGCCGTAGTCGAGCTCATTGATGAGCGCGAGCTCGCGGGCCAGCTGCTGGGACACGGCCTCGGGGACCTCGCCGCCGTAGCGATCGCGGGCGCCTCGGTAGGTCAGCCGGCTCAGGTGGTCGCCCTCGTTCGAGCCCTCGGGCAGGGTCTCGCCCGGATACACATAGCGCAGCTGGCTGAGCGAAAAATTGCAGCGCTCGGCGATCTCGAGGGTGCGGTCGAGGAGCGCGGGCGAGTCTCGAAAGCGGGCCCGCATGGCCGCGATCGACTCGAGCCCGTGTTCGGCGTTGCCCTGGATGACCCGCCCCGCGCTCGCCAGGGTCTGGCCCGCGCGCAGGCAGGCCAGCACATCTTGGAGCGGACGCCGATCGGGCGAGTGGTAGAGGACCTCGCTCGCGCCCACCAGGGGCACGGCGCAGCGGGCCGCGGCCCGACGGATCCCGTCTTCCAGGGCCAGCTCCTCCGCGCGCTGGTGTCGGCTGACCAGCGCGTAGACCCGCCCCGGCCCCCAGGCCTCGACCATCACCGGGAGCTGGTCCGGGTCCCGGACCAGGGCGATGAGCCCCGTGCCCGCCTGGGCCCCCACGCTCGCGCTGGAGGCGTTTGCGGCCTCGCCATAGATGCCGGTCCCGGTCTCGCCCGCGAGCTCCTCGAGGGTCAGGAGGGCGTGGCCCTTGGGGCCGCGGCTGTGGGCGATGGACAGGAGCCGACACAGGCGGGCCCAGCCGTCCCGGTCTTCGGCGAGCACGGTGATCGGGGGCTGTGTTCGCTGGGGGAGGTCGTCGCGGCGGCCTCGTGATTTGGATGGCTTGGATGATTTCGATGACCGGCGTGGGGTGGGTTCCGTCCGGCGTAGGAGCTCGGGGAGCGGGCCGATGTCGAGCTCTGCGCCCAGCAGCAGATCGAGGTTTCGATCTCGGGTAGCGACGTGGGCCCGGACCGCGCCGTAGACCCCGTTGCGGTCACACAGGCCCAGGGCCGGGAGGCCGAGACTGGCGGCTCGCTCGACGAGCTCGCTGGGGTGACTGGCGCCCTCCAGGAAGGAGAAGTTGCTCTTCACCGTGAGCGGGACGTAGGGACGCACGGGGTGGGACTGTAGGGGTGTTCAGTGTGCCTGTCATGCAGTGCGAGGGGCGCGGGGAGGGCAGGGCTTTGGGTGGGGTCGGGTGTGGAGGAGGAGGAGGCGCGATTGAGCGCCTATACATGGCTGAGGGGGTCTTGGTAGCATCCGTGGATGCTCGACCAGGTCGACAGCACGTTCTCCTGGTTGCATTTCACAGATCTCCATCAGGGTATGTGGAGCCAGGACTGGCTATGGCCCAACTTTAGAGAGGTCCTGTTCGAGGACTTGCGCAGGCTCCGCAAGGTGTGCAGGCCGTGGGACCTGGTGATGTTCACGGGGGACCTTACGCAACAGGGAAGCGATGCCGAATTTGAGCAGCTCGATGGCAACCTTGCGAAGCTATGGCAGGTGTTCGCGGAGTTGGGCTGCAATCCAGCTTTGGTGGCGGTGCCGGGGAACCACGATCTGGTGCGACCGGATCGACTCGGCCCTGAGCATGAGCTCATCAAAAAATGGGGATCGGATCCCGCGACCTTCAGTGCCTTTTGGGAACAGCCTGATTCGAGATACGAAACCGCGATCGATGAAATGTTTGCGCCTTTCGAGCGGTGGTGGGTCAAGCGGAGGGGAGGCTTGCCTCGCAGCTGGTCCTTTCGGTCAGGGCGGATGCCGGGAGACTGGTCTCTGGTAATCCCTCACCACGGGCACCGAATAGGGGTTGTGGGGCTCAATAGCAGCTACGTCCAACTGGACGGTGGGGATTACCGGGGACGACTCCACGTCGACGTGCGCCAGTTCCACGGGGCGTGTGGGAGAGATGGCCCAGGGTGGGCGAATGGGCAGGACATCAACTTCCTGATGACTCATCACGGGACGACCTGGCTGGGAGAGAAAGCGGCGAATGGGCTCAGCGGTGAGATTAATGTCCCGGGGCGGTTCTTGGCGCACCTCTATGGGCACATGCATGAGTCTGAACAAACGATAACTTCTGAGGGAGGAGCGAAGCCGAGGCGCGCTTGGCAAGCGGCATCCTTGTTTGGGCTCGAGACCTTCGCAGAGAAGGTATCGCGCGCGCATGGGTATGTTGCTGGGGAGGTCCGGTTTGATACAACCTCCGCGCACCTTCGCCATTGGCCGCGAAGCGCCAAGCGGATTCAGGGTAACACGTTGGCGCTGGGGAATGATCGACTGTTCCAATGCGAAATGGATGGTGGGACTCCAGTCGAGGTGGTTCAGCTGATGCCTCTGCGTGTTCCACCCCTGCAATTGAGGGTGCCTTTGGTCGGTGTGGGGGCTCCTCAAGTAGGAGAGACCTCGGCTGAGGTGAAGGACGAGAACGGCCTCGATGTCGGCGAGGCGATCAGGACCGAAGAACTGGAGACCTGGTGCGAGAGTCGGAGAGAGAAGGCATCAACGCTGCTCTCTCGAGTGGACTGGCTTGCGATCTTGCTCGCCGCAGGTGGAGAAGAGGTGCTTCAAGTTTCTGAGGTACCAAGTTCCGAGTTCGTTGGCTTGTTGGAGTTGTTGACCCCGGTGGCTTTCAGTGAGGTGTTCCTGACAGGAATGTGCTTGATCCCGGTGGGGCATCCTGAAGCCCGGGAACGGTCTCAGGTGGTTTTAGATCTCTATGACCTGCTCCTTCCAGTTGTGGTGTTTTTGGCTGATGGTGACTATGTCATGCGTGGGCGACACTCGGTCGTTCCCGCGATCTCTCCGGAGACGATGGAGCTGCGGGTGTCGGTGTTGCTGAGGAGAGATTCACTGTGGGAAGAGCGTGGTAATGTGAGGGTCCCGGCCCGATATGTGAATATGAAGGTGAGTATGGGAGTGGAGGGGGGAGTCGATCGTCAAGAGTTTGAGGAGCTGATCGCTGCCGATACTGTTGCCCGGAACAGAGACTACGCTTCGCAGGAGCTGGCGATGGCGAGAAGAAAGTGGGGGGCAATGGGAATGCATCAGGACTCGTCGGTCCGTCGGCGTGACCATATTGACCGGCTCAGCTATCAGCTCAACTACTGGATTAAGATGCAAGATAATCAACTATATGGAATCTGTGATGATGTGGGCGATGATCTGGTGTTTTTCGACAGAGTTGCGGAGGGGCTGCCGTGGCTCGAGGTGTTTGTCGTCCCTCCTGGCGTCGAACGGGGAACAGAGAACAAACTCGCCGAGGTGGCGGCGATGATCTACAGGGCGTATCGTCTTCGTCAACTGGGAGGTGCACCGTGAAAGTACGACTACGAGACAAGATCACAGACTACTCGGAAGCCCACAGGTTGTCAGAGCTGCGCGGCCAAACAAAGAGCGTCCATGTGTTCGACCCGCGGCAGGTGAGCGCTGTCGACACGGCGCTGGCCTGCAACCGGCCGCTGCTTGTTCGGGGAGAGCCGGGGACAGGCAAGAGTCAACTGGCGCGGGCGGCGGCGAAGGTGTTGGGGCGAGCTTTTGTGTCGGTGTTTGTCGACGCATCGACTCGGGCCCAAGACTTGCTGTGGCGACACGACGCGGTCACGCGTCTCGCGGATGCCCAAGTCCCAGACGTGGATGCATCTCGAGCCGAGCGGGCACGGTCGCTGGCTCGGTCGCGTTATGTGGTGCCCGGCCCAGTGTGGTGGGCGCTCAATTGGCGTCGGGCAAATGAACATATTCAGGAAAAGGACTTCAAACTTGCCGTCAGCGCGCCCGATGTTGCGGACGACTGTTCCGCCGAAGCGGGGGTCGTGCTGCTCATCGATGAGATCGACAAGGCCGACACCAGCGTGCCCAATGGGTTGCTGGAGGTGCTCGGTCAGGGGACCTTCACCGTGCCGGGGATAGACGCGCCGATTCACGCGGGCTCGAATCCGCCGCTGGTGGTGCTCACGACAAACGAAGACCGGGTGCTGCCCGACGCATTTATCAGGCGCTGTATCGTGTTGCACCTGAGGGTTCCCGACGAGGATATCTGGGAAGACTGTGCGCCGGGGTCGCTCTGTACTTGGCTCATCGAGCGGGGGGGCGCCCACTTCGAGGGCTTGAGCGATGGGTTGCTCGAGGCGGCGGCCGAGCAGGTCATCAAAGACCGGAGGGCGGTGCGGAGCTCAGGGCACTGTCCCCCGGGGTTGGCGGAGTACCTGGACCTCCTGCGTGCGGTCACGGACGGGGGCTTGGAGGGGGCACAGGACCAGGTGGCAGAGCTCGCTGCTTTTGTGCTCCGTAAACACGCAGATCCACGCAGGCGGAGGGAAGGTTGGCGTCGCTGAAAGACCCACGGGAAGACGGCTCGACAAAAGCGACTGTCGGCGCGAAGGAGCAGGCGCCGAGCGCTGTCTGGGGAGGGGTCGGCCGTGCAGATCTCGCGCGGATGTTCGCCGATATCGCTGACACTGCTGCCGCTGACAATACCAAGCTGAAGAGCCTCGGCTCAGAGCTGTTGGGCTTTGAGGGGACTGGGGTGCCCGAGTCTCGACTCACAGCTGCTCGGGCGCCCGCAGTGAAGGAGCGCGAACACGAGCCTGAGCCGCAGGCAGGGCTCACCTATTGGCGGGTCGAGGCCGCGCGGTTCACGCCCCTGGTGGGCGAAGCTTTGGGTCAACACCCCCTGTGGGTGCCCCAGCCGGCCGAAGCGGTGGAGTCGCTCGGGTCTGGAGACCTGGGGCGGGACCCTGAAGCTGGGCTCGAACCTCCGTGTCCCTCGCTCGCAGCCTGGCATCAGCTGCAGCGAATGTTGGAGGGCGTGCGCCGCCGGACGAGGGCGACCGGGGAGGTCGACGAGGACGAGTTGGTGCGACGGATCAGCGAGGGCGAGGTCGTGCATCGTGTGCCCCGGGTGAAGCGAGAGATCAGGGTGCCGCGTCTGGTGGTGCTCCTCGACCGGGCTGAGCGGTTGATGCCATTTTGGCGCGACCAGGTCGAGCTGTGGTTGGAGCTCGAGCGGGAGTTTGGGGGGGAGGGGCTGAGCATGGAGTGGCTCCAGAGTGGGCCGCGAGCTTGGGTCGGCGACGGCGACGTCGCTACCTCCGTGTCACCGGTGTTGGTGGCTGGTGATGCCGTGCTCGTGCTGGGCGATCTCGGGCACTACGGCGGCCCGGATATCCAGTCGCGCTGGAGGGCTCTGGGGGCGGCGTTGGGGCGCAGAGGGATCCTCGCCGCGGCGCTCTTGCCGTGTCCAAAGTCGCGCTGGGTGGGGGAGGTCGTGGCTGGCTGGCGGGCGATGGACTGGGCTCAGCCTTCGGCCCCGAGTTCGCGGAGAGATGTCGGCGAGCAGGGCGGGGAGCTGCTGTCGATGCTCAGCTGGGCTGTCCGTTTGGAGCCTGGGCTGGTGCGTGAGGCCAGGACGTCACTCGAGTTGAGCTGTGGAGAGGAGGCCGACGCCTGGAACCACGATGGCTGCAGGCGTCACCCGGCCGGGCTGGTCATTCGAGAGGAGCTCCGGCTTGTGTGTCAGGAGCGCTTCAGGGCGCTGGCATCGGTGGAGTTGGAGCGACTCCCTGGGCGCAGGGAGCTCGGTGAGGTCGGCCCAATCGAGCGTGTCATCGACATCGGCCGTCGCCGGCATCGGAGCCTGGCTCGGGAGATCTGGTCTGAAGAGCTCCGAAACCTCGTGCTGCTCGGCTGTGGCCCCCTGCTCAGCAAGGCCGAGCGCGAGCGCGAGCGGGCGCTGGTCTTCACCCGAAAGGTCAGCGCCGCGCTCGAGGGCGAGGGGGGAGCCGAGCCCGACCCGGATCTGCGCGCGTGGGCCCGGCGTTCGCTGCGTGGCCGCGTGCCCGCGTGTGGCTGGAGCGACCCCGACTTCGGCCCTGCGCTCAACGCCTCGGCCAAGGCGGTCGAGCGTGCAGGCGACGACCTGCCCGTGGGCCGCGATCTGAGCCACACGAGCGCCGACGAGGAGCTCGCGCCCCTGCGCCAGTGGACGGTGCGCCAAGTCGGGGGGCGCTTGCACCTGGCCCCGGCGGGGGTCGCTTGGCCGATCGTGCGCGCGCCTGGGAGCCCCCTGGCCACGATCTGGGCGCGGGCCCTCGAGGTGGTGCTGCGTCCACCGGGAGGCGGCCGTGGGATCCGGGAGGCGCTGAGCCTAGACGGAGTCGAGCTGAGCGCCGACCTGCTCGGGGGCCAGGGCCTGCGCCTGGAGACGGACTGCCAGAGCATCGAGCTGCGCGGGCGGGCGCGGCCCGAGTGGGCGTGCGCGGGCGGGCGCGACGGCTTTGGGCTGTGGGCGGCCTTCGAGGTCGAGGGGGTCGAGCAGCGGATGCGCTG
>Ga0256845_1000824_pt1 | contig 26901 bp, 21 predicted proteins | sample RiftiametaG_FD_189101 | JGI IMG/M metagenome (GOLD analysis project Ga0256845, IMG submission 189101) | Tube worm associated microbial communities from hydrothermal vent at the East Pacific Rise, Pacific Ocean - Riftia | ecosystem: Host-associated > Annelida > Integument > Unclassified ... | reverse complement strand
CCGATATCATCGTCGGTCGAGGTGCCGGTGCCGGTACCGGAGCTCTCCCCGATCGGCACGACATCATCCGTGCATGCAGGGGCGATCAGGAGCAGGGAGAGAAACCCTCCCAAAGTCAGTAGGCTGGTGCGCATCATCGTATTTCCTTCACTTCTTGCTTCTGATCTGGCTGCTGTTGTCTGAATGACTGACCTGAATGGTCTGAATGGTCTGAATGGTCTGAATGGTCTGAACTAATCTGCCTCGCTATGCGAGTGAGCGACCGGCAGGCCGGTCAATCACCACTGCAACACCGGAAACCCATGTTTCCACTCCGAGTCTCGCGCGGGCGGATGCTGTTGATTCCACAGCGCAACACGGTGCCCGTGCTGAAGTAACTCCCGCCCCGGCGGCGGCACTCGTTGTCGTTGTCGTCGCCCTCTTCGTTGCAGGCGTTGGTCCACTCCCAGACGTTTCCACTCATGTCGAACACGCCGTCGTAGCCGCCCTCGCAGCCGAGCATGCTGCCCACGGGGACAAGCGCGCCGATCTCGGCGTCGACCCCGTTGCAAGCTTCGTCATCGTAGAGGAGGCCATAGGGGAAGTTGCTCAGACCGCCGCCAGTGCAGGCCCGGAACCACTCGTTGTTGCCGACGTTCTCGAGGTCCCCGAGCTCGGCCGGATCACCACCGATCTCGCCGCAGAGGTGGCCGCCGGTCCATTCGCAGTAGGCGTGGGCGTCACACCAGTCGACGCCCGAGACGGGGCGGTCGGCCGGAGGATTTTGGCCCCAGTTGTCGGGGACGAACGAAGCTTTCCAGTCGCAGGTTTCCGGCATCAGCGACGCCGAGAACTCGGCGTCGAACTCGACGTCGAGAAACACGCCGTACTGGCCATTGGTGACCTCGGTCGCGCCGATCGAGAACTGGCCGACGTCGATGAGGTCCGGCCCGTCGGGGCAGGGACCGCAGTTGAAGGTGCCACAGCCGCCCTCACAGGGCTCACCGTTGCCGGTCTCGGTCTCCTCGCCCATGGACTCGGACTCGCCCATGGTCTCGGTCTCACCCATGGTCTCGGTCTCACCCATGGTCTCGGTCTCGCCCATGGTCTCGGTCTCACCCATGGTCTCGGTCTCGCCCTCGGTTTCAGTCTCGGTCTCGCCCTCGGTTTCAGTCTCGGTCTCGGTCTCAGTCTCGGTCTCAGTCTCGGTCGTGCCGGTGACGCCGACATCGTCGTCGGTCGACGTCTCGGTCGCGCTCGTGTCTCCCGTCCCCGTGTCGGAGGCCCCGTCGGCCTCACCGATATCGTCGGTGCATCCGAGCGCAGCGACGGCGCCAGTGAGAAGGAGAGCGAGGGTCGATTGATGAAGTGAAAGCATGTTTTGGGATCCGGAGAAGGTCATGCGATTCGCAATGCGATCGAGGGGTCATGTCCAGCAGATAGTGGCGCCTTCAGGCGAGTTCCGCGCATAAACCGCGGTATCTCCGACTCAGTTTGGAGGCGATAAATCCAGTATCTGGCTGTATTTGACGTAGTTCATAGCCCAAATTCTGCAGCAGCGCACACTGTAGGAAACTCCAGACCCATTGAGCGCCCTCACACTCCATTTGCCACTGTAACCATTTCGAAACTCGATTTTACGCCGGTCCCGAACCCTGACATGAATGTCAGGCGGAGTGTGCACTGACACCAGATGCAGTGACCACCAAGAGCCCAGAACTGCGTTCGTAGGCCCCTCCCTCAAAGTCACCGAAGAATTCCACCCGGCCCAACCCCACGGCCTGGAGGTAACTGCGCAACTGTTCGGCGAGCAGATAGCGCTGCTCGACGAGCCCCTCTGTCCCCGTCTCCTCGCCGACCACGACGTGGAGATATGTGACGTCGATCCGCTGTTTGTCCCGGTCCCAGCGGCTCTTCTCCAGGACTTCGATGCGCTGGCCATCGACCTCGACGACCTTGACACGCTCGAGCCAATCGGGTTCGAGGTCCTCCGGTGCCGCATCGGCGTGGAAACTATCGGCCGCCCAAACGTCGAGGATCAGCTCTCCCGTCGGCGAGAGATGACGGGCGACGGCCCTGAGTGTGGCGGTCAGGGCCGCCTCGTCGAGGAGGCAGTAGAGGCCGCCGTAGGGGATGATCACCCGATCGAATTTGCGCTGAAGATCAAGCGCGCCGAGCTTCGCCATGTCGGCCTCGACGAACTCGAGCTCCAAGCCCGCTGCGAGCGCAGCCCTCCGGTTTCGGGCCATACCGAGAAGATCACCGTCGATATCGACTCCGACGAGGCTCCGGCCCGGCTCCGCGAGTGCGGCGAGGACCCGGGCGTCGCCACAGCCCAGCTCCAAGATCGAGGCCGCCCCCTCGCAGCGGCGACGATAGAATTCGATGTCCCCCGGGTTCCCGTCGTGGACCGCGACGTAGAGTTTGGCGGGGTACTCGGCACTCATGGCCGACTCATAGGCGGCGCTGCTCAGGCGCGCAACCCAGGCGCCTGCCGACTCCGACTCCGGGTTCAGGCCTCGCCCAGCAGTCCCAGCGAGCGCATGAGCTCGAGGGCGTTGGACCTGTTCACCACTCCCGAGCGCATCTGGTAGTCGAACACGAGCTCGCCATCGATGAGCTCATCTTGAAAATGAACGTTCTTGGCCTGGGGTTCGAGCGCCTGCGCAGCCTTGGCGAGCGCCAGGTCGTGGGTGGTCATCAGACCCAGGGCCCCACGCTCGAGCAGGCTGCGCAGCAGGGCTTCGGCCCCGATTTGGCGGTCGTGGGAGTTGGTCCCATGCAGGATCTCGTCGAGGAGAAACAGGGTGGGTCCAGCGTCGGCGAGCTCGCTGACCGTGCGCAGACGCGTGAGCTCGGCCCAAAACCGCGACGCCCCCTCGCGCAGTGAATCTTGGATGCGCAACGTGGCGCCGATGCGCAGCGGGCTCATGCGCAGGGAGTCCGCGCGCACGGGGGCGCCCGCCAACCCGAGCACCACGTTGGTGCCGACGGTTCGCAAGAAGGTGCTCTTGCCGGACATGTTGGACCCACTGATCACGTAGGCGCGGGTCGGAGCCGCCAAGTCGATGTCATTGCGCACACAGCTCGCCCGGGGCAGGAGCGGGTGGCCGAGGCGCTCCCCGACCAGCACCTGCCCGGCTCCCCCGGCCTCCCCGCTCGCCTCCCCGCCCGCCTCCCCGCCCGCCTCGACGATCTCGGGGAAGGGGTCGCCCGGGTTCTCGTACGCGTAGTTGGCCAGGGACAGGAGCGCCTCGAAGCGCCCGAGAGCCTCCGTCCACCCCCCGATGCGGGGTCCCTGGATCGCCCGCCAGCGCTCGATTGCGAGCGCGAAGTTCGGGCCCCACATGAGGAGCAGGGCGATCGGGAAAAACACGCCGTTGTGTTGGGCCTCGTACCAGCCCAGCAGACGTCGGAGTTCGGCGATGGCCCACGAGGCCCCGGTCCGGGCTTCGCTCGCCCCGACCTCGGCCTGGAGCGCGCAGACCGTGGGATCGTCGAAGGTCCCCTGCTCGAGGAGCACGAGCAACTCGACCATGATCGCCAGTTCGGCGCCCTGACGCAGGGCCGGACCGGCGACCTGCGCAGTCGCCTCCCGGGTCACCCGGTAGGTCAGACCCTCCGCCAGCAGCCCTGCACACATCAGCCACGGCCCCAATCCCACGGCCCACACGACCACGCCGGCGATCGCCACCACCGGCAGGACGACCCCGAGGATCGGCAGCCAGCGCTGCTGCCTCGGCGAGAACGCGACCGGACCCCGGCCCCAGGCGTCCAGCGCTCCCGGGTGGACCTCGACGCGCCCCGCGCCCCCCGACACGGCGATGGCCTCGCGTAGATCGACGGCCCCGCGCAGCGACTCGACGGCGCGCTGTCGGGCCTGGAGTTCGTCCGCCGTCGGCAGGGTCACCCGCTCGCCCGCAGCGATCCCCGGGCTCAGCCACCGAGCCAGGGTCTCCTCGCCGCCCCGCGTCCGGGCTCGACACAGAAGCTCGAACAGCGAGCCCTCCCCAAAGAGATCGAGGTCGCCAGCGAAGGGGTGCTCCCCCTCGAGCACCGCGTAGTCGCTGTCTCCGATCCCCTTCCCGGCCCAGTCTCCCTCCAGCCGGGCCACCCCCTCGAGGTAGTGGGCCAGCCCCCGCTCGACTCGAGCCCGCCGCCGAGACACGCGGTCGTGCGCGACCAACAAAGCCAAAAACCCCGCGACCGGGAGCGCCAGAGACCAGAGCGGGATCCAGGCCTGCCAGGTTGTTATGCCCATGGCCACAAACACCAAAAACACGGCCACCCGGAGGTTGGAGATCAGCGTGTCTCTGGCCTCGAGGGGGACCAGCTGTGCGCGGCGTTCTCGCACCCGTTCGGCGTACACCCTCATCGGCTCGGAGCCCGCCTCGGACTCGGCGCTCATCGATCGACCTCGCCCCCGGCAGTGAGCGCAGCCTTGGCGGCCTCGAAGCTCTCGAAGTGGAGCGCGACCCGAGCGACCGCCTGCTCCGAGAGCAGCGCTTCGTCCTCGAAACGAAGTGTGTCTGTTTCCACCAGAAAACGCCGCGTCGCCCCCTCCCCTTCGACCTTGCAGCTCCCCGGCTGCGACTTCCAGTCGTCGAACATCTCCGACCACTCCGCACACGCTCCCGCGTCGAGCACATAGACACGGCCCCCCGAGCAGACCACGTGGGTCTCGCCCACCCGGGTCCCGGTCGCGGCGGCGAGACTCACGTGCAGACGCTCACCGGCGAAGGCGAACGGACGAAACTCGGTCAACCCCGCCTCCGTGTCCGTCAGGGAGACCTGACAGGGGGAGTAGACCTCGAAGCGACGCGTGATCGTGGCGTCCTTCCCGGGATCGTAGGACAGCACCCGATCGCCCTCGACCAGCCAAGCTTCACCACTGGGCAGGGTCCAGGCCCCCTGCCACCGGGCTGTCGCAGCCTCGAAGTCGTAGTCGGCGAACGGCCCGGTCGGCGCGTCCTTGGGAACCTCTGGTGTGGGTTCGACGGTCCGTTCGCCGCTCGGTTTGGGCTTCGACGCCTCGTCTTTACACCCCAGACAAAACACCAGGGCGACGACCGCTAGCGGTCGAGCGAGAGAGGGAAGGAGCGAGCGAGTTCGAGCCATCGAGCGCGGAGAGTAGCAAAAACGCCCACCCTCACAGACTCTTGGGGGCCACCCACGGCCTGGGCCGACGGCCGCCTCGAGCACCGATGGACGCTCGAAGGTGGACATAGTCCGACGTGGCTCGACGTGCTAGGCAGGGCCTCGGGTGTCGACGCGGCGACGTCACACCTCGAGAGCAAACGAGCTTGGCAGACGACCCGGACATCGAGATCACCCGCACGGCCACGGGACTCATGCTGGCGGGAGAGCTGGGCTGGGCGCGACTCGACGTGATCGGCCCCGGCGTGGTCCGCATCGACCTCGAGGGTCACGGATACACCGATTTTGTTCCCGTCCTGCACGAGCCCCTCGACGCGTCCATCCGCGACCACGGCCAGGTGTTCATCGGCGTCGACGCAGAGGGCATGCGCAGCTTCGAGCGCCGCTTTCGCTACCTCTGGACCGAGTGGATCAAGTGCGAGCGCGATCACATCGAGACGCTCCTGGTCCTGACCCACAACCGGGCGGTCGAGGGTGCGGCCGTGATCATCAACGCGGTGACCAACACAACGAGCGTCGAGACCTGCCGCCAGCGCGACGATTTCGAGGCCCGCCTGGACGCCGCCGTCGCCCGCTCTCGCCGCGGCTCCTAGAGCGGTCCCCTCTCCCCTCTCTCCCTCTCCCTCTCCTCTCCCGCCAGCCGGGCTCGCGCGCTCCTGATAATGTAGGGACGCCATGGCCGACGCCTCCACGTCCAAAGACACCGAAGACGACCTCTCCTTCGCGCGCCACCTGTTCTTCGGCTCGGTCGAAGACGAGGAGGTCTTCCCCTACCCCGACTCGCTCAGCGAAGAGGAGCGAGAGACCTTGCAGATGCTCCTCGATCCGCTCGACCGATTCATGCGTGAGCGCATCGACGAGGGCGACGTCGACCACGACGCCCTGCTCAGCGAGGACCTGCTCGAGGAGCTCAAGGGTATGGGCCTGTTCGGCCTCCAGATCCCCGAGCAGTACGAGGGGCTGGGGCTCTCGAACACGGGCTACGCGCGCCTCTTCGAGCGTATCTCCGCGAGCGACGCGAGCATCGCGGTGACCCTGGGGGCCCACCAGTCGATCGGGCTCAAGGGGATCCTGATCTTCGGCACCGACGAGCAAAAGCAGCGTTATCTGCCGGCCCTGGCCAGCGGTGAGAACGTAGCCGCGTTTTGTCTGACCGAGCCCAGCTCGGGCTCGGACGCGGCCAGCATCCGGACCCGCGCCCGCCTCTCCGAAGACGGGGAGCACTGGGTCCTCGACGGCGGCAAGCTGTGGATCACCAACGGCGGCTTCGCGGAGATCATGACCGTGTTTGCGCAAACCGAGATCGAGATCGACGGCGAGCCCCGCGACCGGATCACGGCCTTCATCGTCGAGCGCAGCTTCGGAGGGGTGGAGAGCGGCCCAGAGGAGCACAAGCTGGGCATCAAGGGATCGAGCACCACGGCGATCCACTTCGACGGCTGCAAGGTCCCCAAGGCCAACGTCCTGGGCGGAGTCGGGGGCGGTTTCAAGGTCGCCATGACGATCCTGAACAACGGCCGCTTCGGGCTCGCGGCGGGCTGCGTCGGTGGCTCCAAGCGGCTCATCAAGGCGGCGGCGGCCTACGCCAACGAGCGCACCCAGTTCAAACACAAGCTGCGCGACTTCGGCCTGATCAAAAAGAAATTCGCCGAGATGGCCCTGCTGACCTACGCCGCCGAGTCCATGACCTACATGACCTGTGGACTCATGGACCGAGGCGGCCGCGACTACGCCATCGAGGCGGCCATGTCGAAGGTGTTCGCCTCGGAGGCCATGTGGACCATCTCCAACGAGTGCCTCCAGGTCATGGGTGGGCTCGGCTACTCCCGCGAGTACGCCTTCGAGCGCTTCGTCCGCGACGCTCGCATCAACCTGATCTTCGAGGGCACCAACGAGATCCTCCGCCTGTTCATCGCCCTCTCCGGCATCCAGGCGCCGGGCGAGCACCTCCGCGAGTTGATCTCGGCGCTCAAAAACCCGCTCGAGAACTACGGCATGGTGCTCACCGAGATCGTCAGCCGGGTCCGCAACCGGGTGATCAGCGAGGAGCTCGAGGCCGCCCACCCCAAGCTCAAGCGCGCGGCCGTACACATCGAGGACAAGGCCGACGCCTTCGGCCAGACCGTGGAGCGACTGCTCCGGCATTTCGGCAAGCAGATCATCGACGAGCAGATGCTGCTCGAGCGGGTCGCCGACGTGGCCATCGACCTCTACGCCATGGTCGCCGTGGTCGCTCGGGCCACCCGTGCGCTCCAGCAGGACCGACGCGGGGCCGCCCACGAGGCCAAGCTCGCGTCCGTGTTTTGTGAACAGGCCAACCGGCGCATCCGCAGGCGTCTGCGGGCGATCGAGCAAGGCCGGAAGAACGGCGATGCAGAGATGCGCGAGATCGCCGACGAGCTCCTCGATCACGGCGCCTACCTGCCGACCCACCCGGTGCTCTGAGAACCAAACAAAGACCCCGCGTCGGACGGTCCGACGCGGGGTCTGTCTCAAAGCGGTGTCCTACTGGCCCGGGGGACGGTAGCCACCCTGGGGCCGCGGCGGGCCCGAGGGAGCCTGCGGTGCCTGAGGTGCCTGGTACCCGGCTCCAGGCTGGGGTGGTGCCTGGTACCCAGCTCCCGCTTGGGGCTGGGGCACCTGGTACCCGGCCTGCGGCGCTTGGGCTTGGGGCGCCTGAGCCTGCGGTGCCTGGTAGGCCGCCGCCTGCGGGGCAGGCTGCTGGGCGACCGGCTGCTGGTAGGCCTGGGCCTGGGCCTGCTGTTGGTAGGCCGCCTGGCCCACAGCTTGACCCACGGCCGCAACCCCGGCGGGCATGGGAAGGTCGGGCACGGCGATACCGACGAACTTGGCGAAGAAGTAGCCCGAGCCACCCAACACGGCGACCGCGGTGACCAGCGAGGTCAATGCGCCGGCCACCGAGTAGTAGTCGGGCCAAGCGAAGAGCGTGGCCAGGAAGTTGTCCAACGCCAAGACCGTGGCCACGGCGCCCGTGAGCGCGATGGCACCGGCGGTCATGCGCAACACCTTGGGCTGCGTCTCGTGATTGGTCTGAGGGACGGCAAACATGATCGCACCACCGAGCACCACCGCGCCCACGAGCAGATCAGGCAGCACCACCTTGAGCGTCGGACCAAAGTTCTTGAACGTGGTGATGAGGTGCAAAAAGCCCTGCAAGCCGGCGGCGAACAACCCAGTGCCGACCAGGATCAGCGCGCTCACGATGACCTTGAGACCGATCTGATCGTCGTCCTTCCAGCTGCACTCTGGAGAGAACACCTTGCCGACGGTGCAGATCAAATAGATCGCCGCGGCGATCGGCAGGGCCCAGAGCCCGGCGGCGAGCGGGCCGAGTATGCCGCCACCGCCCATCGGAGGCATGGGCAACGAGGGAGCGAGAGCGAGAACGGGGGACATCAGGCCAATCCTAGTGCCACGGGCGCGGGCTCCGCAACGCAAAAGACTGGGCGCGTGCAGCGGAGCCGGCAGCACCCCCCAGCGCCCGACTGACGCCTGAACTCCCCACTACGGGCGCGGCGCGGGTTTTGGCCCAAGTCGGCATCTGCGCGGGGGAGAGCGCTCCCGTGTTCAAGCCCGGCCTGCGCGCCAGCCTCCCCCCGGCGCGAACGACCCGGTCACCGCTCGGCGATACACCCCCACTGGAATCACTACTGCCAGACAGGATTTACAGTACCTGCCTACGATAGACTACCTGTATTTGATGTCCTGTCCCGAAGGGCGAATGTATGACTACCTGCGGCATGAATGCCTATAGTTATAAGTGTAAATCGCGCAGAATCGTACAAAATCGCCCATCCGCCCTCGGATCCGCCGGGATGTGCAAAAAATCCGCCCTCACTGAATCATATTTGAATCGACATTATAGTGTTGTGTTTAGGGCAATAAATTGTAGTGTCTTTTTGTGGACCTCCGTTCATTCCGTTTTCATGCGCAGCGCGGCGAAGTGCGGTTGAGGTTCTCGAACGGCCACATCATCGAGCTTCAGGGCCAGGCCGTCATACCGATCCTGACCTTCGCGGCGGAGCTCGTCGCTCAGGTCGCCAGCCGCAAACGGGGTGAGCTCTCCGGCCTCGACGTCGATCTCGGCCTCGCCACCCTGCACGCGGCGGTCCGAGGTCGAGACACGAAGCTCACACAGGTCTACATCCAAGGTCGGGATTTCGAGCGCCTGGTCCGGCCGGCCGCCGGCGCCGTGGTCCGCTGGGCGGAGGCTCGCCTGGCGCGCGATCTCTCCGAGCTCGCGTTCGCAGCGGCCCGCTGAGGGAACCCCACCGAACCTGTCGCTGTCGCGCAGCCTTCATGTTGGACCTGGGTCGGGCCCAACCCGGGTCCAACCTCGGCGCCGTGATTCATGTGTCCATGCGTCGTATGCGAGAGTCGGTCCATGCATCGCCCTCGCCTGCAGGTCTTCGCCCTTGCGGTCCTCGTCCTCGGCGCGGGCTGTAAAGACACGGCTGCGTCCGTCGAGCCCGCCGCCCCTGCGCCGGACCGGGACTCAGACCCGGATCCAGACCCGGCTGCGCAGGCCGCAGCGTTGGCACAGCGGCTGATCATTTTGGATGGCCACGTGGACATGCCCCACCAGGTGGTCTCCGCCCAAGATCGAGAAGAGCCTACTCCGCCGGTCCACGCGCACACCGAGACCGACTTCGACTATCCACGCGCCAAAGCCGGGGGTCTCGATGCGCCCTTCATGTCCATCTACACCCCCGCCAAGCTCCAGGCTGAAGCCGGCGCGAGCAAGCGCTACGCGGAGCGAAACATCGATCTCGTGCTCGCGCTGGCCGCGGACCACCCCGAAAAATTCGCCCTCGCCAAGATCCCCGACGAGGTCCGGGCGAACTTCGAGCGCGGCCTCGTCTCGCTGCCGATGGGCATGGAGAACGGTTCCCCCATCGAGGGCGAGCTCACCAACGTCGCGTACTTCTACGAGCGAGGGATCCGCTACATCACCTTGACCCACAGCAAGGACAACCTGATCTCCGACTCCTCTTACGACGACGCCCACACCCACGGCGGACTCAGTGAGTTCGGGAACCAGGTGGTCGCCGAGATGAACCGCCTGGGCATCATGGTCGACGTCTCACACATCTCCGACGCGGCCTTTTGGCAGGTCATGGAACGCAGCGCCGTCCCGGTGATCGCCTCTCACTCCTCCTGTCGCCACTTTACGCCGGGCTTCGAGCGCAACATGAGCGACGAGATGATCGAAGCTCTGGCCGCGCACGACGGCGTCATCCAGATCAATTTTGGGGGCAGCTTTCTGTCCCAGCCCTACCGGGACGCCGAGGGCGCAGGCTGGGAGGTGCTCGAGGCCACCATGGCCGAGCGCGGTCTCGAGTGGGGAGACGCCGAGACCCAGACCCTGATAGAGGCCTACCAGGCGGAGCACCCCATCCCCAAGCTCGACCTCGGCGTGGTCGCCGACCACATCGACCATGTAGTCTCCCTGGTCGGGGTCGAGCACGTCGGCCTCGGCTCCGACTTCGACGGCGTCGGCGACAGCCTGCCCACAGGGCTGTCGGACGTCTCCATGTACCCAAACCTGATCCGGGTCCTGCTCGAGCGCGGCTACAGCGAGGTCGACATCGAGAAGATCTGCGCGGGCAACGTGCTGCGGGTGTGGCAGACCGTCGAGGACTACGCCGCGCCCCGCCGCTGACCTTCCCGTACTGTGTAGTTTCGAACACCATGGGCCTGACACTCACGACCCTCGCCTGGTGGCTGCCTACGGCGCTGGGCCTCGACCCCAACGCCGAGCAGAACCCGGAGCTGATGCGGCCCCCCGATCCGATCGTCGCGTGTGAACAGCGACTGACGAACTCGGGGGTCGAGTTCGACAGCGGCCGCATCCCCCTGCACGAGGGCAAGGCCGGGTTCACCTGCGGGGCGCCCCAGGTGGTCCGCTACATCCGCGGCCCCGGCGACATCAGCTATGGGGGCCGGCCCAAGATGGCCTGCCCTCTCGCCCTGGCGATGGCCGACTTCGAGTCGATCCTCCAGGACGAGGCCAAGCGTCACCTCGGCTCGACCGTAAAATCGATCCGCCACGTGGGCACCTACAACTGCCGGGAGATGGCCGCCTACGACGGCTGGATCAGCGAGCACAGCTACGCCAACGCGATCGACATCAAGAGCTTCACGCTCGCAGACAAACGGGTATTGACGGTCAAAGACACCTACCTGAGCGACACCCCGGAGGGGGAGTTCATGCGCAGCATGGCGCAGCGCGCCTACAGGGAGGTGTTCAGCGTGGTCGTGACGCCAGCGACCCCCGACGGCATGCACAAGGCCCACCTCCACTTCGACATGGCCCACTACACTTTTGACGGGAGCTGAGTGGGAGCTGGGCGGGGCGCCGTTCCACCACCAGTTGTCAGGTGAGAGCGCCTGCTCCCGCATCCCCGTGCAGCGCGGCGGTGACCGTATAGGCCGGCAATACGTTGAGGCGCTCGAAATCCAGACCCATGCTCTGGACCAGGGTCACGAGGTCGTCGAGGCTGACCTCCGCCTCGGAGAACGCGGCCTCGATCGCCAACGGCCGGCCTCGCTCGTGGCGCTCGTCCTCACACACGGCGACGGCCCGGCGTCGGCCGTCGCCGAAATAGACCGCGAAGGCCCGCATCCCCGGGTCGGGCTCACCGTGGATCACGACTACGCGCACGCCTCGCTCGACGGCCAGGGCGGCCCAGCGCCCCGAGGGCAGGGTCGCCAAGCGCCCCGATTCATCGGCGAGCACGGTCCACCCCTGGTCGTGGCAGTGGCGCAGAAACTCGTGCTCGGGCCGGCCCGCGCGCTCGTCCTCGACCACGCCGAGCACGGCGATCCCAGGGACCGGATCGCCGACCACCTCGCAGCTGCGATAGCCGACGTCAGCGTAGATAGCGTCGATCTCCGACTCCGAGAGATCGGCCTGAATCATCACGAGGCTCAACTGCATGGTGTAATCCAGCCAGGGTCCAAACGCGCTCGAGCGCCGCTTTTGTCCCTGGCCCGCGATCATGGGACCACGCCTGCGCGAGGCCGGCAAAGATCCGACGCAAGATCGCTGAAACGACGTCCAGGGATCTCGTTCGTCGTTTTTTTGCCCTTCACCGGGCCCCGAACGGACCCGATAACTTGCCCGCGCCGAGGCTTCGTGCACCCCATGATCAGGGGCGGATCAACCCGGAGTGGGGCCGCCGCCGTCACCGTGTTCGGGCATCAATCCGCGCTCGGAGACCAGGCCGACCAGGCGAGCGGGATGGTCCGTCATGATCCCATCGACCCCCAGGTCGAGGAGAGTCCGGATCTCGCCAGGATCGTCGATGGTCCACACGTGGACCTGCAGGCCGCGCTCGTGGGCGGCGCGCACAAAGCTGCGGTCGACCACGCGGATGAACTTGTGGTGGAGGGGGACCTGCAGGGCCTCGTACTCCAGGGGAAGGTGGGCGCTCACCCCCAGGCGGACCGCGGCGACAAAAGCCGCGATCTCGCGGGTGCCGGCAGAGCTCGCCACGCGGCCCCGTCCCCGTTCAAGATCTCGAAACGCCCGCACCGCCCAGTCTGCCGCGCTCGCCACCAACACCCGGTCGTGGATCTTGCGATCTTCGATAAAGCGCCACAGCGCGAACACGGCCGCCGGCGCGCTCGACTTGATCTCGAGGTTGAACCTGAGCGCGGGGTCGAGGTCCAGGGCCTCCTCGAGGGTCGGAATCCTGATCCCCTGCCCGCGATAGGGGTGACCCTGGGAGGCCCCGAACCGGTAGCCCGCGTCGAGGCGACGCAGCTGCGCGAGGCTGTGCTCCGCGATCGGACCGCGCCCGTCCGTGGTCCGCTCGAGGGTCGAATCGTGAAAGCACACGATATGGCCGTCGGTGGTCATGTGCACATCGGTCTCGATCCAGGCACAGCCCGCCTCGAAGCCCGAGCGAAATGCCTCGAGGGTGTTCTCGGGCCGCTGCGCCGCACCGCCGCGGTGTGCGAAGCAGGCGACACCCGTGGACTGGAAGTAGGACCGGGGCACGAGAGTGGTTTTCACCCTGGAGGGCAGCGGTGGCAAGCACCGTCCTCCAGCGACTCCAGGGCGCCCGCCGAGGCCCCGGTCTCGAGTCGTGGCGAGGCGAGGCGAGGCGAGGCGAGGCGAGGCGAGGTGTCTCGAAGCCCTCACTCGCCGATGGCGGTCCATCCTCGAACCAGCCCACGGTACTCACGACCGCTCGGGTTCCTCGGGCTCAGCGGTGGGTGGCAAGGGCGCCGTCGCTACCCACCGACCGGGGCTCGCCTCCGTGACCAACTGTGCGATCTCGGCCTCGCACAGCCCCACAATCGCCCGATCGGGGTCTGCCAGGGTGTCGACACACAGACCGCTCGCGCCGACATCCTCGAAGTGAGCGGCCAGCCACCCCAACCCGGCCCGCGCCCATCGCCCGCCCGGGTCCAGCTCCGGTCCGAAGCTGGGTGGCCCCTGTTCCTGGTCTTTCGCACATCCCTCCCCACATCCCTCCCCACATCCCTCCCCACATCCCTCCCCCGGCCGGAGGCTCTCGAGCCAAGCTCTCAGCACATCCGAGACCGGGCCCCGGGGATCACCCGAATCACCAGACCTGTCGTCGCCCCGCGGGGGCTCGGGCAGAGGCTCGGCCCCCGCCCCCACCAACACGCCGCAGCCGCGCGTCCCTGTGAACACCGCCAGCGGCACACCGCGGCGCAGGGCCATGCGCCCGGTGATCATGGATCCAGAGCGGAGCCCCGCCTCGGCCACGAGCACCGCGTCGGCCAGCTCCACGACGATCGCGTTGCGCGAGGCGAACATGGCCCGGACCGTGAGCGCGCCGCGGGGCTGCGCAAACAACAGGGCCGCCTCGGGAGCCCGGAGCATGGCGTCAAACAGATCTGCGTGCCTCGGCGGATAGAGCTGGTCGCAGCCACAGGGCAGGACGGCGACCTGGGGAACCCCGGCCGTGAGCGCGGCCCTGTGGGCGCCCCCATCGACCCCCAGCGCCCCACCGGAGATCAGCGACCAACCGAGCGCCGCCCCGACCTGGACCACACCCTCGAGCGCGCGCAACACGTGGCCGTGGGCGGCCCGGCTCCCGACCACGGCCAGCCGGGGCCTGGGAGGGAGGACCCCAGCGAGATCGAGGGTCCGGTCCAGCTGCGTGCCCAGGCCGAGCATGGCCCGGGACACAGGCGTGACGGTCGAGAGTTCGGGAGGCAGATGTCGGTCGCTCACAGCGGTGTGTCGGCACCCACGCCCGCGACTTGCAACGGCCACCCCAGGAGGGCCTCACGACCGTCCCAATCCAGCTCAGAGGTCAGTCCGGTCAGTCCGCCCGGGACGAGACCCAGCTCTCCGAGTCCTCCTCGGCTGAGCCCAGAGGCGGAAACAGGGCCCGAAACACGACCCCCCGCCCCGGCGAATTTTCGACCAGCAGCGCGCCCCCATGAGTCCGGACGATCGCCCTCACGGCCGCCAAGCCCAGGCCTCGGCTGGTGAACTTGGTCGAGAAAAACGGCTCGAATATGCGCTCGACTTGGGCCTCGATGCCCCCCCCCGTGTCGCTGACCTCGACCCAGACGTAGCGGCCCGGATCGAGGGTGCAGCCGGGCGCCAAGTTGACGAGTTCCTCGACGCCGAAATCGTCGACCCCGGTGGTCAGAGCCAGCTCCCCGCCGAGCTCTCCCATCGCCTCGGAGGCGTTGCGCACCAGGCCGAGCACGAGCTGCCGGAGCTGACCGACGTCCACCGAGATCTGGGGCAGCTCGGGGTATAGAGACAGGCGCAGGTTGATGGCGTCGAAGATCACGGCGTGGATCGCCTCGGCACAGCCGACGATGATCGCGGACAGATCGGCCTCCTCCGGCTCGTCTTTGCCGCGCTCGCTGAACGCCAACATCTCGTGGGTGAGCTGCACTGCGCGCTCGGCCGAGGCCTCGATGTCTTGGACACACACGGCCGCCAGGCTGTCCGGGTCGAGCTCGTCCAGGGCGATGCCCGCATTGCCGAGCACCCCCACGAGCAGGCCGTCGAACTCCTGGGCCATGGCCCCGGTCAACACGGCCAAGCTGTCGAACTCGTGGGCTCGACCTTCGAGGGTCAGCCGCGCGCGCTCGAGCACCCGCTGCTCGGTCACATCGTGAACCACCGCGCTGACTACCGCCCCCGCGTCCCCCTCCCGCCGCACCCGACCGACCACGGAGAGCTCGCGGACCTGTCCCCCGACCAACAGGCGGTGCTCGAACACGAAGCGCTTGGTGCCGGCCCGGGCGGCGTCCTCGAGGGCCAGGCGGGTCGGCTCGACGTCGTCGGGATGGAGCAGGCCCATGAGCGTGTCCAGGGTGTGCTCGTCCGTGCTCGGCAGGCCGCAGAGGCGCTCGAAGTGGGCGTCCCAACCGACCCGGTCCCGGCCGACCACCCAGGTCCAGCGTCCGAGCCGGCCCAGGTCCTGGGCCTCGGCGAGCTCGGCCTCGCGCTCGCGCAGGGTCTCGGTCATGCCCACGGTCTCGGTCACGTCTTGAGCGAGGCTGCCGATCATGGGCTCGCCGCCGGGGCCCTCGACCGGGAACTTGGCGCCCTTCCACCAGTGGATCTCGCCGTCTCCGCCGACCGCCGGCTCGAGGACTTCGACGATCCTCTCGCTCTCTCGGACTTGCTCGTCGATGGACCGGGCGCGCGCAGCGACGCTGGCAGGGAGCAGCTTGTGCTCGGGCCGACCCACGACCTGCTCACGATCGACGTTGAACTGACGGCCGAAGGCCTCGCTGATCCAACGGATATGTCCCTCGCTGTCGCTGAGGTACGCGACGAAGCGCGACGCGGTCATGAAGCTGTCGAAGCGCCGCTGGGCCCGCTCGAGCTCCCCCCCCATCTCCACCAGACGCGCCCGCATGACGAACTGTTTGAGCACCACCTGGCAGCCCCGAACCAAGGGCGCGAGCGACTCGACCATCGACTCGTCGAAGCCCCCTCTTCGATTCGAGAGCCCAAACAGAGCGACCAGCTCCCCGTCGACACACACGGGGACGCTCATGAAGTTGTCGATCGCCGAGAGCAGGGGCTCGTAGTCCAAGATGATCGCTGCGGTGGAGGTGGCCAGCTCCGCCAGTGGCCGGGGCAGCCCCTCCTTGGGGATGACCTCATGAAAGAGGTCGTAGACCCACAGCGTCATGGCTCCGCTCGCATCTTCGGAGGTCGCCTTGATCGTCCCCAGGATCAAACTCGGCGGTCGATCTCGACGCCGCTCTCGGGACACGAGGCAGATGTAGCCGAGGTTGGCACCGGTCACCGCCAACAGGTCGGGCAGCGCGGCCGCGAGGACCTGTTCGCAGGAGTCGAGGCGATGCTCGACCAGGCGGGAATGCATGCGTTCGAGCGCAGCACAGACCCCCAGAGGATCGACGTGAAACGAGTCGCTCGCGGGCGGGGCGCTCATGACGGCCAGCCTAACAGGCTCCAGGCGTCACCAGTTCTCAGTCTCTCAGTTGCCGACGCGCAGCTCGCCCGAGGCCTCAGCGCTGCCGTCCCCAGCAGAGGCCGAACCTGAGCGCTCGGGGCGCCGTTTCGAGTCGTAGGCCTCGAAGTCGCTGGCCTCCTCACCCGACGCGGTGATCTCGACGTGGTCGCCGACCACGACCTCCTGGAGCGACTCGGTCATCACGGTCAGCGCGCTGTTGCCCTCGAGCTGGAGCACCAAGAGGCGCCCGAGCACCCGCCTGGGGTGGCCCTTGTCGTAGGGCTGGTGGAGGCGGTGGTCCGGGGTGTAGGCGTCGCCCTTTTGTACGATCTCCAAGGTGTTGCCGCGGCGGATCCCATCCTCGGCGCCCAAGTTGATGATGACGAACTGGCGCTCGCCCGTGATCGAGGCGTTGCGAATGGTCTCGACCACCAGGCCGTTGGCGGAGACTTCGTTCGTGGTCGGCTGGACCCGGACAAAGCGAGTCTTGAGCTCGCCGACCCGCTGGCCACGCTCGATCGGTCGCACCGACTCGACGACGGTGGCCTCGGCCGACTTCTCCGCGACCTTCTCGACATAGACCTCGCCGACGACCTCGACCATCCAGCCGATGCGCTTGCCCTGGCGGTGGCGCTGCTTCTTGCCCTTGACCTTGATGTCGTAGACCGGCTTCTTCTTCCGGTACACGCTCAGGCGCTCGCCGGGGATCGGAGGGTTGCTCTCGCTGTAGCCCAGGTAGACCGTGTCCGAGGTCGCCATCATGACCATGGCGTTCGCCCCACCGACCACCTCCATCGATTTGTCGAGCTCGTCCTCGTCGATGAAGGCGTAACGCTCGAGCAGGTAGCTGTCCTCGATCGCGTCTTTGGGGTCGTAGGTCTCGGCGTAGCCCAGGCCCGATCCCCCGCTGCCCTCGCTCGCGTAGGGGTCCGTCAGGCGGACCCGATCGCCAGGGAAGATCCAGTGCGCGTTGGTGATGTGCGGGTTGAAGGACCACAGCTTGGGCCACAGGTACATGTCGCCGTAGTAGTACTGGCAGATCTCCGAGAGCGTGTCGCCCTCTTGGACGACGTGGAAGTCGGGCACGCCCCCATCGCTGCCGTCGCTATACAAGCTGGAGTCGATGATGTCGTGACCGGTCCCGGTGGCGCGATAGGTCTGATCGGCGGTCGCGCCACTACGACGATCGAGGAGTCCGGGGTCGGCCGTGGTCCCCGAGCCGAAGGTCGCACCCGAGGGCGGGACAAAACCTCCGGCGCTGCCCGTCCCGGCACCCCCGGTCCCGGAGTCGGGGCGAATGCCGCCGCCGGCCTCCGTGGGCGGGGCCGCGTGGGCCTCGGAGATCAGAGCGAGAGGGGCCAGCGCGGCCAGCAGGACGAGACGGGAGCTTCGGCGAGACATGGGGTTGTTCTCCTCAGTCGAGGTCGGCCAGCTTGCGCTTGGCGATCTTGCTGGCCTGCGCCCGGGGATAGGCGGCGATCAGCTGGGTGAGGACGTCGCGGGCGTTGTCCGCGTCGCCGAGGCGGCCGTAGCAAAGGCCGATCTTGAGTAGGGCGTCCGGGGCCTTGTTGCCGCCGCCGTAGCGCTCCACCACCGAGGTGAAGGCCGCGAGCGCGTCGGCGTAGTGGGCCTGGTCGTAGGCCGCCTCGCCCTGCCAATACAGGGCGTTGTCGGCGTAGTCGTGGTTGGGGTGGGCCTGGACGATGGCCTCGAAGGCCTTCTCGGCGTCGGCGTACTTGCCCTGCTCGTAGACCGCCCGGGCCTTGTCGTAGTCGCGCACGGCCTGGCTGGTCCGGTCTCGGCGGGCGCCCGCGGGCCGGCTGGGGGCCGCCCTGGTGGCCTCGACCAACTTGCTGCCCACCAGGCGGTAGCTCGCCGGCGAAGCGCCGTCCCCCTCGGGAGCGGAGACCAGGTCGCCCTCGTACTGCGTGGTGTCGACGTAGTTGGTGCCGTAGTACTCGGTGCCGTAGCCCTCGGGAGCGCCACTGTTGGGCAGGGGAGACAGGGAGATCGATGTCTTGGGTCTGTGCTTGGGCTTGGGCGGCAGCGCATCGGCAGGCCGGCTGCCTATCGAGCTGCCCTTGGGGGTCAGCTTGACGACTGGGAGCTCGCGCGGGCCTGCGCCCTCCCGGTCCTCGTCCCAGCCCTCGCTGTCGACGCGGTACTCTTCTCCGGCCGCCGCGACCGGATCCGACCACTGCCCCCCCGTCCCCCGCTCGAGCAGACTGAGCTGCTCTCGAAGATCGTGGACCTGGCTGCGGAGCACCGCGTTGTCTCGGCGCAGGGTGGCCAACTCGGCCGCCTGATCGCTGATCGCGGGTGCCTCGGTCTCGGCCTGCGCACCCGCGCAGCCCACAGCCACGAGGGAGAGAGCCGGGAGCAACAGCCCCAAGCAGGCGATGCGCACACGTGCGCCGGTGATTGTGGAGCGTCCCTGAACCTGCATACAGTACCTCTGGCCAAAGCTGGCCGGCGTGTGGGATCAGGCTAGCAAGGCCCGCGCTCACGCAGAAAAAACCAACAAGGGCGAGGCTCTGGGCCCCATGTCTGTGTCCCGCCGCCGAAGGACACAGACAGCGGAAACAGCGCAGTTTCTTCCGGCCACGACCGATCTAGAGCAGCTTGGCAGCGGACGCCTGGGGTGGCAATGAATGGCCCTACCGGGGCTCCCGTCTTTTGGCCAGTTCCCAGGAAGGACACCAGTTTTTGATGCGCGTACGCCGTTCCCTCCCCGCCTTGTTGACCGCCGCTCTCCTCGCCCTCCCCGTGACGGCGCTCGCCGCAGACTCGACCGGGACCCGGGGCGCAGTCGACTCGGTGGAGGTCTTCTCCCCCTCCGCCAGCACCTTTCTCAAGTATCACGGGCGGATCTTCGTGCTCTCGGGGTCCAAGAAGCAGGAGTACCGCTGGGGCGGGACGAGCTGCGGCAACAAGACCATCGACACCCAGATGGTCGATCTCCTCTACCGCGCCATGAGCTCGAGCAAGATCGAGATCACCCCCTCCTACAAATCGGGCCAGGGCAAGACGCGCTGCCTGGTCGGCTTCAAGCTCAAAAAGAGCAAACGAACGCCGCCCCGACCGACCTGACCGACCTCGCTGACCTGACCATCCGCGCTGACCCGACCATCCGCGCTGACCCGACCATCCGCGCCCACGCAATTGCGTGGGCGCTCGCGTTTGGGGCCTCGACCCTTGTTCGACCCGGCAGTACGGTGTGGCGGTGACTCGGGGTGTTGCTGGGCTCGCGGCGCCCGAGCGCCGGGACAGTTGGATCAGTTGGATCAGTTGGATCAGTTGGATCAGGAGGATCTCCCTCCAACCCGGGCTGCGCCTGCTGTCGACCATGCAGGACTTCGACCCGGATCGCCGCGCCGCCTACTGGCGCGGCGCCAACCGGGAGATCTCCGCGCGGCTGGTTTCGGCGGGCGTGCGGGAGCGCCTGTGTGCGGGCGGCCTGCGGGGCGACGCCCTGGTCGCGGACGACCTCTTCGACCGCGACCACGGTGGCCCCCTGAGTCTCCCGGTCCGCGCCCGCCGGGGCTTCGAGCTCCACCGGATCGACCTCGACCGTCACGGCGCCGACCTCGACCCGCGCCTGGACGACCCTGGGCCACTCATCGACGCGCTCAGCCTACGGGCCCGTTGCAGCCCGAGCGCGCGACTCCGGGTCCGCGCCGAGATCCTCGACAGCGCTCGAAATCTGGCGACCGCGCGGCTGGCCTGCGATCTGCGCTGGACCTTGGCCCAGCGCCTCGAGGCCGGTTCCCTGCCCCCAGAGCTCGCCGGCAACCTCCGGGCAGACCCGCGCCTCGAAGACCCGGAGCACTTCGTCACTGATGGCCATCCCTGGCATCCCATGACCCGCACACGCCTGGGTCTGGGCCTGGCCGACGGGCTCCGACACGCGCCCGAGCTGCTCGCGCAGGCCCGGCTGGCGAGCGTAGAAGTCAGGGCCGAGCTCGCCCAGACCACGGGCGCCTGGGACAGCCTCGCCCCCGCCCTCGGGCTCGCCGCCCCGACCGGATGGGTCCGACTCCCGGTCCATCCGGTCCAGGCTCGGCGCCTGCCGAGCCTGTTCCCGGCGCTGTGGGCCAGGGGCGAGCTCCGACACGCGCCTCCCCCCACCCTCGACCTGCACGGGGGCCCCAGCGCGCGCCCGCTGCTGAGCATGCGAACGCTGGCCCTGGCTGCGCATCCCCTGCACCTCAAGCTCGCCCTCGGTGTGCTCACCACCTCCGCCCGGCGGACCGTCTCACCCATGAGCGTCCACAACGGTCCAGAGGTCAGCGCCCTCATCGAGCGGATCCAGGCCCGCGACCCGGACACCCGCGCACTCCAGCTGATGGCCGAACCTGCGGCGGCTGGCCTCGACCCGAGCGCTCCCGGGCTCCTGGCCCACGGCCTGGGGCCGCTGGCCCGCGAACTCGGGGTCATCGTGCGCGCTGCTCCGGGGCTCGGACACCGGGGCCCCGGGCCGCTCGGAGCTTCGGGACGGTGGGTCTGCGCAGCGATCGGCGAGCGCTGGCCCGGGCGAGAACAAAGCGTCCTGGAACACGCCTGCGCCGGCTACCCGGGCGGGCGCAGCCAGCGGGTCCGCGCCCTGCTCCAAGCCTGGATGGAGGCGCTCGTCCCCCCAGCCCTGCGCCTGCTCAGCGCCTACGGCGTGGCCCTCGAGCTGCACCTGCAAAACACGCTGGTCGAGATCCAAGCAGGGCGCCTGATCGGGCTTTGGGTCCGCGACCTGGGCGGCATCCGGATCCACGCCCCGCGCCTGCGGGCGGCCGGGCTGGACCTCGAGCTCGCCCCGGACTCGTTCATCATCACCGACGACCTCGACGAGGTCATCGGCAAGCTCGAGCACGTCCTGTTCCACGCCCACCTCTCGCACCTCTTCGAGGTCGCCGCAGCGCTCGGCGTGCCCGAAGCCGAGAGCTGGGCTCGACTCCGGAGGCTGATCTCGCGCTGTCTCCTGGGTTGGGCCGGGGATCCGACCCGGCCGCCCCGAGAGCGAGACGCCGCGCGGGCGGACCTCGCTCGGCTGACGCAGGCCAAAGTTCGGGCCAAGGCCCTGCTCAGCATGCGCCTGCACGAGCGGAGCTCGGACTACGACTACACGCAAGTCGACAACGCGCTCGCGCTCTGAAAGCCGGTCGCGCCGGAAGCACCCGCCCCTAGAGAGTATGCGTGCGCAGATCTGGGGCGACCTCGCCGAGCGCCCGCGACAGCGCACGCTGACTCTCCTCCGAGCGACCCGGAAAAATCAGCAGCAGGGGCCCGTCACAACTCATGGTCTGGAGTCGCTCGAGCTGCGCGCGACGTCCACGGTAGTGCTCGGTGAGCAGATTCCGATATCGAACCAGGTGCCAGGCGTCGCCGGGGTTTGGATCGGCCAGCTCGAAGAGGTGCTCGTAGCCGACCCCCGACTCCGCCAGCACCGCGCAAAACGACTCATAACGCAGGTTCAAACGCCGAAACGAGGGCGCGAGCCTGAGGTCGACCACAGTCCGAATGTGGTGGTTTTGGAGCGCCCAGACGAGACCGACCTCCGCCAAGCCGGCGAGGCTGGCGAGTATGAGCCCGGGCAGAGCGGGATCGAGGGTCGGGAGAGACAGCTGTGCCCCGACCGCAGACGGAGCACTAGGCGAGTCTCGGACTGGCGAAAGCAGCGAGCGGGGAGGGGTCCGCCGGACTCCTCCACCCTCGAGGGCCCGCAGTCTTGGCTCGTCGTCACGCATCGGATGAAGACTTTTCTAGCCTAGAAGTGACGCTCTCAGCCACTAGATTCTCAAGATCGAGGTAGCTGCCCGTCAGCACCGGATCCACGTGCACCGGCATATCTGCCGGCGGGACAGCGTGCCCCGCGTCGTCCTTGAGGTTTTGGCGACCCTCGAACAGGGCCGCGTAGCGCCGCGGCGCGACCCCGCTGAACAGTTCGAACACAACGCGCTCGTCCTGCTTGTCCTGTCCAGGTTCGAGACCGACCTCCGCGACGGACGCGTCACGGATGGCGTCGGCGTGCAGCTCGATCGCCAGGCTTTTTTCGTAGGGCTCGATGTACACGACCCTGCTCAAGCCCGCCGCCACGATATGGCGCGCACAGCTGTGACAGGGGTAGGTCGTGCAGTAGAGGGTACTCCCGGAGGGAAGCGCCTGTCCGCTCCGCGCGACCGACAAAATCGCGTCCATCTCGGCGTGCACGGCCCGCGAAAACTCGATCAGATCGCGCACCGGCGTCTGGAGGAGCGCAGCTTCGAGATCGGCCTTCGAGGTCCCCCTGGCGAGCAGCTCCAACTGGTCGAGGCGAGCGTAAATCGCCTCATAGATCTCCTGCTTCTTTTGGTCGTTCCGGCATCGTCTCTCCCAGTTGAAACATCGCTTGTCGGGCTCGGAACCCTCGGAGTACAGGCCGCCACCAGGACGAGGAGGATCGTTCGCCCCGCTGGCCACGACATCACCCCGAGGCCCCAAGATCGCAGCGCCCACCTGCCGGGACAGGCAAGCCGAGCGCAGCGAGGCCGCCCACGCGACCTGCATGCCCTGTTCGTCTCGTGTCGGCCGGACAATCTCACTCCCGGTCACGGCGTTGAGAAAACGCGCGAGCGAGTCGCCCAACACGGCCGGTTTCGTGTCCTCTCGATTGGCCACAAAGAAGTCCGACAGCTCCAGAGTCTTCCCGACTTGCTGTCCGTGTTTCACGTCGCCCCGTCGGTCTCGATCCATGATCGCACCAATGACCTCGGGATCGTTCTCACCCTTGAATTTGAGCCGCAGTCGCTGTCTACGTGTGTCTTCGCCACAGACGACGCCGATCAGGTAGAAGCTCGATCCATAGACTTTCCGCAGCACCTCGACCTCACTCGGATGTTTGATCGAGTCGAGTATGAAGACCCTCCCAGGGTCGCTTTGAGCTTCCCTCAGCGCCCTTACTCTACGAATTCCGAGACCCGCGACGAAGCCCGTCCCATGCTCTCTCCTCAGTCCGTCACCCGCGTCCTGCAACTCGCTGCAGCTGTCTGCGGTGCGCTTCCCCGCCTCCAACCCTCGCTGCTCGGCGAGCAACTCCGACAATCGAATAGAGTGGGTCGTGAACGCGTGCCCTCTCGAGGTCTCTGCGAGCGCCGACGCGACGTAGGACGCTCCCGAGCCGATGTGCCCGGTCACCGCAAACACCAGGTCGGCGCTCTCTCGCTTCGACAGTCCCACTTTCAGCGTGTCGGAGACCCCCCGCCCGACAACCGGCAACCCCTTCTTCCACTCCCGCTCCCCCATCCGTGTTCGAGTCTGCCCGAGCCGGCGGCCGGACGCCAACAGCGAACCCGGCCAGCTCCCCGGCCACCCGAGCCGTACAGACGAGAGACACCACTGAGTGGCCGCCCCTGGGCCGCTCCATGCTTGCGCGGGCCCCGAAACCATCCGACCCTGTAGGGAGCTCCAGCCCCAGCTCTCGACCCCGTGCACGCCAGCCTCGACACCCGCCGTCCCCTCTGCCGCCCGTCGTTCCGGCCGGCTGCCCGTCCTGGCGCCTCGCGCCGGCCCCGAGATGGAGAGCGAGGCGCCGGCGCCACGATGAACCGTGCCGGCGACGAGTCTCGGGCACGCGGCCATCGACAAGGCCTGCGAATACAGCGAAACACAGGGTCTCGCCGCGGGCTGCTCGGGACCCTGCTGGCTGTCCTGCTCTGGCTCGGCTGCGCGGGCACAGCCCGGGCCGAGAGTTGGGGTCAGTACCTGGTCGTCATCGACGACTCGCTCAGCATGGACAAGAGCGATCCTTCGCGCCTGGTCATGATGGCCTCCCTGGCCCTGGCCGGGGCCCTCGGCGAGCGTGATCAGGTGATGATCGTCGGCCTCAACCAGCTGGCCAGCGGCGAGATCGATCGCGCCCGTTTCGTCTCGCCCGGCGAGCTGCTCTCGCCCCGGGACGGACCCGAGGGCGAGCGAACCCTGACCGGCGAGCGCCTCGAGCTCATGGCTCACCACGGCGGCGGTACCCCCTGTCGGGAGGCGCTCGCCGGGGCTCAAAAAATCCTCGAGTCGGTCGGTCGAGCCGGGACCCCCCAGACCCTGCTCCTGCTCACCGACGGAGAATGCAGAGGCCCAAAAATCGAGCCCGCCGCGCGCTGGCTCGAGGGTCTGAGCAGCTACGCCGACGGCCGGTTCCGCTTCGCCCTGCTGACCAAGAGCAGCGGAACAGGCAAGCGGGACGGGGTCGACCCGGCCCTGCTCGCGTATGCGACCGGGACCGGCTGGACCACACCGGCCGCCGTCGACTTCAATGCCCGCGCCCTGCTTCGGGCCTTCGCCGAGGTCCTGTCGTTCTCCCGCGGGCTCCACTTTGGTGATCTGGGGGGCGATTCGGGCAGCAACTCGGGGCGCAGCTTCGCGGGGGCCCGAGAGCTGCGGGTGTTGGCCATCAGCACCGGAGGTGAGAGCCCGATCAAGCTCGGCCTGGCCGACATCGCGGCCGACTCGAACGCGGATCCGATCGTCGGGGGGCCGACCTTCAGCCACCCGGACTACGGCTGGAGCATGCGCTCGGCCAAGGTCGGCCCGCGCGAGCGCCCGTTCTCGGTCCAGGCCATGGAGGCCGTCGGTGTCGAGGTACTGGCGATCCCCAGCTACGGTGCGCTCCAGGTCGAGGCCGTGGTCGGCCCCTGTCCCGCCCCTGACGAGACCGAGGGGACCGAGGGGACCAAGGCAGAGACCAGCCGGCGGCCGCCTTTACCCTGGACCCGTGAGCGGGCCGTCCGCTCGGGCCAGCCGGCCTGCGCCTGGGCCCGGCTGGTCGGAGACCGGGGCGCGACCATCCACCCGGTCCGGTCCTTCGGCTTCGACCTCGAGCTCTGTGAAGACCAGGCCTGCTCGACCCCCACGGTGATGCAGCCGGCCGCCGACGGAACCTTCAACGCCCAGCTCGGCGTGTTCGCGGAGGGCCGGCACGAGCGCTGGTTTCGGGCCTACGGCGGCGCCCTGGTCGAGCCGGTCGTCGCCCGGCGGTCCGTGCAATCGCTGGCCTTCGGGATCACTTCGGTCGCCCGGGCCGACTCTCCCGATGTGCCCATCGATGCTCTGGACCTCGGCGTGCTGCCCCAGGCCCTCCCGACTCTGCTGACCCTCGAGTATTCGGGCAGCTTCCCCGAGGGCAGCGAGGCCGAGGTCGGCTGCCGCGTATCCGGGGACGCGGGCCGGGACGAGCTGCTCAGCGGCGAGCTCGCGTGCCTGCGCTGCGTCGCCACGCCGGCCACCGTCACCCTCCAAGATCCATTCTCGATCCAGGTCGAGATCTACGCGGCGAGCTTCTGTCCCCTGCTCAGCGAGAGTGTCGGCGAGCTCCCGGTCGCCCTCGAGGTCGTGGTCGTGGGGGTGGGCGCGGCCGAGGCGGTCGGCAAGCGCCGGGTCCCGATCGCGGTGACCTTGCGCCACGCGGTCATCGAGGCCCAGACCGCGGAGGTCACCGGCGGCCGAGCGGCCACCGCGACGCTCCAATTCCCGAGCCCGGTCAACGCCAAGGTCGAGCTCGAGCTCGAGCCGGACCCCGACGATCCGGACGCGGCGGCGGCCCTCGAGGGCGATCTCGAGGTCGAGCTCAGTACACACGAGCGCCGACTCGCGGGGGCGGCCGGCGGCGTAGCCACGGTCGAGCTCGAGCTCTCGGCGAGCGACTGCTGCGGCGCCGGTGGCTACGACTTCATCCTCCACGTGCGCGACGCAGCGGGTGGTCCGAGCCTGGCCGTGCCCGTGACCGTGACCGTGACCAAGCCCAGCTTCTGGGTCTGCCCGGGCAAGCGGATCGCCAAGTGGACGGCCGCAGCCCTGAGCCTGGGGCTCCTGATCTGGCTGCTCCGCGGATTCAGCTCGCCGGCAAAGTTCGGGGAGACCGCCGTGCTCGCCCGCGCCGAGAGCCACAAGGCCCTGGTCAAAGTCGGCGAGGGCGACGAAGACTGGCGTCTCGTCCGGTCTCTCGACCCGAGCAAACGAGGATTCTACAAGCCGGCGACCCTGCACCTCGGTGGACCCAAGGCCGCCCTGCCCAGCCTGCGCGGGCTCGGCGACGACGCCCGCATCGAGGCCCGCGACCACGGCAACGCGACCTTGGTGGTCGACGCCGAGGGCGTGGAAGGGTTCCGCGAGTCGAGCGGGTGGACCCTGCTGAGCCCCGGGGAGCACCCCATCGGCTCCAGCGTGACCCTGCGCCGAGACGACACCTACCTGATGTTCCGACGCTGAGCCTCGCCCTCTCGCCCTTCCCCCCTCGCTTTCCCCTCCCCCCTCGCTTTCCCCTCCCCCCTCGCTTTCCCCTCCCCCC
>Ga0256845_1000823_pt1 | contig 26924 bp, 21 predicted proteins | sample RiftiametaG_FD_189101 | JGI IMG/M metagenome (GOLD analysis project Ga0256845, IMG submission 189101) | Tube worm associated microbial communities from hydrothermal vent at the East Pacific Rise, Pacific Ocean - Riftia | ecosystem: Host-associated > Annelida > Integument > Unclassified ... | reverse complement strand
ACCTAATGACAACAATAACTCAGACTTTATATTGGAGTAGAGAGTGGGGGGAGCGACTTTCAGTCGCCTTTTAAGAAACCTATGGACTTTCAGTCCATAGTGGTTTAGTTTCCTAAACCGTTTTTTGGTTTTAATAGTGAAGGTGTGATAGTTGACTATATAGGACTCTCATTATTTTTATAAAGGCATTTTACTAAAGGCATAAAAGGGAAATACTATACCTGTGTTTCTTTTCTGGAGGAAGGTGCTTAACAACAAAAAAAGAGCTACATAAAATGTAGCTCTTTAATTTTTTTTATTTAGAAGTAGTTGTTACTCTGCTAATACAATAATTTGATTGTTATTAACTTCAACAACGCCACCTTTAACCTCAAAAAATAATTCTTGATCTTCATTGATGTCGTGTTCTACTTCTCCAGTTTCTCCATTTACTTTATTAAATCCACCTTCAACTTGTAGTACTTTAATTGTACCTTCTTTTAAAGTAGAAACGATAGCAGCATGATCTTTCATAATACCAAAAGAACCATCAGTTCCAGGTAAATTAACCATATCTACTTCTCCTGAGTAAATCTTTTTTTCTGGTGTAACTATTTCTAATTGCATAACTTTTTATTTTACTTCAGCTAACATTTTTTTACCTTTCTCAATAGCTTCATCAATGTTACCTACTAAGTTAAATGCTGCTTCAGGATATTCATCCACTTCACCATCTAAGATCATGTTAAATCCTTTAATAGTATCTTCAATAGAAACCAAACAACCTTTTAATCCAGTAAATTGCTCAGCAACATGGAAAGGTTGAGATAAGAAACGTTGAACTCTTCTTGCTCTGTGTACAGTTAATTTATCTTCTTCAGATAATTCATCCATACCTAAAATTGCAATAATATCTTGTAATTCTTTATATCGTTGTAAAGTTTCTTTTACTTTCTGTGCAGTATCGTAATGCTCATTACCAACAATGTCAGCAGTTAAAATTCTTGAAGTAGAATCCAAAGGATCTACTGCAGGATAAATTCCTAACTCAGCAATTTTACGAGATAATACTGTTGTAGCATCTAAGTGAGCAAACGTTGTTGCTGGTGCTGGATCTGTTAAATCATCTGCAGGTACGTAAACCGCTTGTACAGATGTAATAGATCCTGACTTAGTAGAAGTAATTCTTTCTTGCATTGCACCCATTTCTGATGCTAATGTAGGTTGGTAACCAACCGCAGAAGGCATACGTCCTAATAATGCAGATACTTCAGATCCTGCTTGTGTAAATCTAAAAATGTTATCAATAAAGAATAAAATATCTTTACCTTGTCCATCTCCGTCACCATCTCTAAAATATTCAGCTAATGTTAATCCAGATAAAGCAACTCTTGCTCTTGCTCCAGGAGGCTCATTCATTTGTCCGAAAACTAATGTAGCCATAGATTCTTCCATTCCTTTTTTATCTACTTTAGATAAATCCCATCCGCCTTCTTCCATAGATTTCTCGAATTCTTCACCGTATTTAATTACGCCAGATTCGATCATCTCTCTCAATAAATCATTCCCTTCTCTTGTTCTCTCTCCAACTCCTGCAAATACAGATAATCCAGAGTGACCTTTTGCAATGTTGTTGATTAATTCCATAATCAATACAGTTTTACCAACACCTGCACCACCAAATAATCCAATTTTACCACCTTTAGAATAAGGTTCAATTAAATCAATTACTTTAATTCCAGTAAATAACACTTCAGCAGAAGTAGTTAAATCCTCAAATCTTGGTGGATCTCTGTGTATAGGGTAACCACCTTCGTTAGAAACGTCACCAATACCATCAATAGCTTCACCAACTACATTAAATAGTCTTCCTCTAATTTTATCGCCAATTGGCATAGTAATAGGAGATCCAGTTGCAATAACTTCCATTCCTCTACTTAAACCATCACTGGCATCCATAGCAATAGTTCTTACAGTATCTTCCCCAATGTGTTGTTGAACTTCTAATACGATTACTTGACCGCTTTCTCTTCTAATCTCTAAAGAATCTAAGATGTTTGGTAAGTTTTTGTCGTTATTAAAACTAACATCAATTACAGGTCCAATGATTTGAGTTATTCTTCCAATGTTTGCTGACATGTTATATTGTTTTTTTTAAGTCTTTAAATTTACATGTAATTTTCGAGTGCAAAAGTATCACATTTTATCCTAATAATACTATTATTGTATAATAAAAAAATATCTAATTTTATCAGCCAAATAATTAAGAGTTTTTTACTCTTTAAAACCTTGGGTTAAAGCAGTATTTAGTGAAAATTTATAACAGCATCGAAGCGTTTAGTAAAGTTAAAAACGCAGTAATCACCACAGGCACTTTTGATGGAGTTCATAAGGGGCATCGTGTAATCATAAATCAATTAAAAGCTATTGCTGATAAAATTGATGGAGAAACGGTATTACTTACTTTTTTTCCTCATCCAAGAATGGTGTTGTATCCAGATGATAATGATTTGCGTTTGATTGATACGATTGAAGAACGAAAAGAATTATTAGCTGAAGCTGGTGTGGATCATCTAATTATTCATCCATTTTCTAAAGAGTTTTCTCGAATTACTTCGTTAGATTTTGTTAGAAATATTTTGGTTAACCAGCTAGGTGTTCATACCTTAGTTATTGGTTATGACCATCATTTTGGAAGAAATAGAGAGGGTTCTTTCGAGCATTTAAAAGAGTTTGCACCACTTTATGGTTTTGAAGTTGAGGAGATTTCAGCTCAAGAAGTGCAGCAAGTTAATGTAAGTTCTACCAAAGTTCGTACATCATTAGCTTTAGGCGAAATTAATGCGGCAAATCAGTTTTTAGGTCATCCTTACGCAATGAGTGGGGTTGTTGTGCATGGAGATAAGTTAGGTAGAGAAATAGGCTTTCCTACTGCAAATATTGATATCAAAGAATGGTATAAATTAATTCCGGTAAATGGCGTTTATGCTGTTAAGATAGTTGTTGATGAGGTTAGTTTTATAGGAATGCTTAATATTGGTAATCGTCCAACAATAAAAGGAAAGGATAAAACTATTGAAGTAAATATCTTTAACTTTAATACGGATATTTATAACAAAACAATAAAAATTGAGTTTTACGATAGGATTAGAGACGAACAAAAATTTGAAAATTTAAACGCATTAAAACAACAATTACAATTTGATAAAGAAAGAGCAATACAAGTATTTAGTTAGAATTAGTTTTTTTATTGTTGCGTTTGTAGGGATGTTAAGTTCTGTAAGTGCTCAATTGTTAGATTCTTTAGCATTAGATACTGTCCATACTTACACTTTAGTAAGTGCTTTAAAACAAGAAGATCCTTCAATAGTATATAAAATTTCTATCAAAAAGAAAAAATTAACGGAGTTGCCTAGCGAAGTTTATCAATTTAAAAATTTACAACACCTTATTGTAAGTAAGAATAAGTTAAAAGTATTTCCTCCAGAAATGGTAGCTTTTAAATATCTTCAAATTTTAGATATGTCTAGTAATAAGTTAGAAATTATACCTAAAGAATTGGGTGAGCTTATCTATTTAAAAGAATTATATCTTAATCAAAATAAAATTGTTTCTATCCCTCCAGAAATTAAATACCTTAAAAAATTAACCTACTTAGATTTATGGGGTAATGAGATTGGAGTGTTGCCTTATGAAATTGGAGAGTTATCAGAAACACTTGAAGAGATTGATATGCGTGTAATTTTTATGAGTAGAAAAGAGCATAAAGTAATTAAAGAATTATTACCCAATACTAAAATTCGTTTTTCTAAAGCGTGTGACTGTGGATTTTAATATAATTCAAATTTTAAATACGATACTCAATCAATTAACTTTATTTTTACACTTCCAACCTTATATATAAATTAATCGTTGGTTCTTTTAATATGAAAAAGGTATTTAAATATAGTGTTTTATTGATGGTTTTATTACTATCAGTACGAAGCTATGCGCAAGATGAATTGCTTTTTTTAAACGGTAAAATTATTAAAGGAGAAATGGTGGAGAAAACCAATTTCGAATTTACATTTAAAACAGAAAAAGGAAAACAATTTGTAATTGATAAATACCGTGTTTTTTCATATTCTCAAAAACAACAAGAAACCATTGTTTACCAATATGATACTTTAATGGGTAATTTTTTATCTGAAAAAGATATGACTCATTTTGTATATGGAGAAAGAGATGCGCAGTATACTTATAGACCTATTTTTAGTAATACCCTTGCTTTCGTTTTTGGAGCTTTTGCGGGCTATGAAATGCACGATCAAAGCTCATTTATTTTTATCGGAGCACCGTTGGCTTATACTATCGGAACATTAATATTTCCTACAAGAGTTCAGCAAAAGCGCTTAACAGATGATCAGTATCTTAACGAGGATGAATATTTAAGAGGTTATGAACGTGTTGCAAGAAGTAAAAGAACACAAGGCTCTTTAAAAACAGGAATTTTAGGCTTAGGTGTCGGGTTTTTAATCAGCTTTATTGCTAATAAATAATAAAATTAAACTTCAATACTTTTGAAACCTATAATTGCTTTAATACGACTCATAGTTTTTAGCAATATTTTTGTTGCCATTTGCGCTACGGCACTCACGCATTTATCTTATATTTTTTTAGATTTAACAAAAGCACACAATGCACCAGTTTTAATAGTTGTTTTTTGTTCTACCTATTTTATCTATAATATTCAACGAATTGTTAGAATGAGTTATGATAAATTAATAGGTAAGAATATTGGTGTACGCTTAAGTTGGATTGTCCGCAATAGAATAGCGTTGTTTTTATCTAGTATCATTTTGATGGTAGTAGCTGCTATTGCATTATTTTTTGTGAAATCAGCTAGTTTCTTAACCGTTTTACCCTTGGGGATAATTTCTATTTTATATGTTACACCATTTATTCCGCTCAAAGGGAAATGGATTTCGTTAAGAAGAGTGCCTTTTATAAAGATTTTTATTATAGCTATAATTTGGGCTATTGTTACTGTTGCATTGCCTTTTATCAATGAATTTGGATTTTCTAATTTTGATGATAACAATTTTCAGTTAACATTATTAACTCGGTTTTTGTTTGTTTTTGCAATAACACTTCCGTTTGATATAAGAGATTTAGATGATGATTGTGATAATCATGTTAAAACTATCCCTGCCGTTATTGGAAAAAAAACGACCGTTATTCTTAGTGAAACCTTATTGTTGTTTTATTTGGGAATGAAATTTTATCAATTTAATGTTCTGGATCAAATTGATATTGCTCAATTTATTGCCATATCTATATCTATTGCCATAACAATTTTGATTGTTGCATTTGCTGCGAAAAAAAGATCAGAGCTATATTATTCTGGATTAATAGAAGGTACTATGTTGTTGCTTCATTTTGGAGTGTTAGTGTTGGAGTATTAAATATCTAATGAAATTTATCCTCTTTCCAATTTTTAGGGTTTTGATGGATGTAGTTTTTAATCCTATCAAAAGATTTATCATTTCTGATAATATGATCATAAAAACGAGGTTGCCAAGCAAATTCGGGAGTTGTTTTTCGAGCGTTAACAGTAACCGCAGATTTATAACCACGAAGTATTGATGCCAAGTTTTTAGATTGAGGAGCAAACGTGTTTGTATACGAAGAGACGCAATGCATTGCGTCTATACTGTTAGCAGTATGTTGGTTATGTTCGTTTTCGCCAATTATAATTATACCATGGATATGATTGGGCATAACAACAAAGTCATCCATTTGTAAGTTCATATCAGGTCTAATTTCTAATGTTTTAAACCATTCGTCTATTGCTATTTTTCCGATGTCAGATAATTGCATTTCTCCATTAACAATTTCTCCAAAAAAATGTTTCCTGTCTTTTGTGCAGATAGTTATAAAATATGCAGCTGTGCTTCCGTAATCAAAGTGAGGTAGTCTTGCAGATTTAATTCGGTATTTATTTTTGTATAATTCGGACATTTCTTTTTTCATGGTAAATGTTCGGGAGAATTAATGATGCAAATTATAGGTAAAATAATTAGAAAATTCATAAAGTTTGATTTTCTTTATCTCCTTCTTTCTTCCCTCTAATCCTTTTGTAAGCATTAATTGCTATCATTAAAATTACTCCAAATAAAACAATACCTACAACACCCCAAATCCAACTAATAGTTGTTTTTAAAATTACTAAAAACACAATAGCAAAAAGGAGAATGGTAGCTACTTCGTTCCAAATCCTTAATTTAAAAGAAGAATACTTAACAATGCCTTTTTGTTGTTGTATAAATATTTTATGACACATAAAGTGGTAAATGTATAGAGCGACCACAAATGCCAACTTAATATATACCCATTTATAGTTTAGCCAAACCCTACCTTCAGGAGTGAAAAACAGTAGCCAGCTTGCAAAAAGTAAGGTTAAAATGGCTGATGGCCATGTTATTCCGTACCACAAGCGTTTACTCATTAATTTGTATTGTTTTTGAAGTATAGCTTTAACGCCTTCATCCTCATCTTCTGCTTCAGCAAAGTAAATAAACAACCTAACAATGTAAAATAAACCTGCAAACCAGGTAACTACAAAAATGATGTGTAGTGCTTTTAAATAATTATACTCCATTTTGCTAAATTATAAAATATTCTCTTTAACTATTTTATTACTTTTGGCATTATGCAAAAAAAAGGAGTATTATTAATTAATTTAGGAACACCAGATAGTCCTTCGGTAAAGGATGTAAGGAAATATTTAACAGAGTTTTTAAATGACCCTTATGTTATTGATATTAACTGGTTGGCACGAACGCTATTGGTTAACCTGGTTATAGTGCCTTTTAGAGCTCCAAAATCTGCCGAAATTTATCAAAAATTATGGACAGAAAAAGGTTCTCCATTATTATATTATAGTGAAGAAGTTCAGGAGAAATTACAAAAAGAATTAGGTGGTAATTATGGCGTTCATTTGGCAATGCGTTATAAAAATCCAAGTATGGATAAAGTTATTGCCGAAATGGAAAAAGAAAATTATAGCGAAATTGTTGTTATTCCTTTGTATCCGCAATACGCTACATCAAGCACAAAAACGAGTATTGAAAAAGCAAATAAATTGTTTGCTAAATGGACAAAAAAGCCTAGCATCAATTATGTAGAGCACTTTTATAACCATCCTCAATTTATAGATACTATAATTGAGCAAACCAAACAATATAATTTATCCGAATACGATCATATTTTGTTTAGTTATCATGGTTTGCCAATACGTCAATTAACAAAAGTGCATGGAGGTAAAACGTGCGAAGAGTTAAATTGTAAAACAGAGATTAACGAGCATAATCAATATTGTTATCAAGCACATTGTTATGAGACTACTCGTTTAATTGTAGATAAATTACAATTAAAATCCGAAGACTATTCCATTGGTTTTCAATCGCGATTGGATGATAAATGGATAAAACCTTATTCTGATAAATTGGTAGCGCAATTTGCTAAAGAAGGCAAAAAGAAATTGTTGGTTTTTAGTCCTGCTTTTGTTGCCGATTGTTTAGAAACCACTATTGAAATTAGCGATGAGTATCAAGAGATTTTTGAAAACAATGGAGGCGATAAAATACAATTGGTACCGAGTTTAAATAGCCATCCAAAATGGATAACAACTTTACATCAATTGGTAAAAGAAAACGAAATAAAGAAATAAATGTTTTTTATTGTTTCTAAAATATTACATTTTTTAATTTCTCCCATTACATGGGTTTTTATCTTGTTGTTGCTGAGTTTCTTTTATAAAACTCCTAAAAAGAAAAAGCGTTTTTTAGCAATTGCTATTGCGGTGTTTTATTTCTTTTCTAATGCGTTTATTTTAGATGAAGTTTTTAGAGCTTATGAAGAAAGAGATCAACAATTTGATGCGATAGCGCAGCACGATATTGTAATTGTTTTAGGCGGTTTTACTACTTATGATAGTCAGTCTCAATTAGAACAATTTCACTTAAGTACAGATCGCTTTTTGCACAGCATACAATTGTATAAAACAGGTAAAGTAAAAAAAATCATGTTGGTTGGAGGCTCTGGAAGTATTTCAAATCCAGCAGAAAAAGAAGGCGTTATTTTACAAAAGTTTTTATTGAAGATGGGTATTCCTAAAAGGGATATTATTGTAGAGTCACAATCAAAAAATACAAGAGAAAACGCATTAAATGCTACAGCTATAATTAAAGAATCTTATCCCAATGCAACGTGTATCCTAGTAACATCGGGTTATCATATGCCAAGAGCTAAACAGTGTTTTAAAAAAGTAGGGTTAGCTGTTACTCCTTTTAGTGTGGATCATTATGGAGGTGTACGGAAATTTGATTTTGACCATCTTTTTATCCCAACAACTTTTGCGATACTAAAGTGGGATATGCTTATCCATGAATGGGTAGGTTTTTTGAGTTACAAACTTGCTGGATACGTTTAATCATTTTCAGTTGGAGTGGCTTCTCGATAGCAAATTAGTATAGAGTTTTACTCGAAATGATATTGTTTTTTTAAAAGTTAAGCTGTGGAGAGTTTAACCTGAGGTGTGCTTTCTAACGCTTTTTCTTAAAAAAATTAACTAACAAATCGCTACATTCTTGCTCTAAAATTCCGGTAACAATTGTTGTTTTAGGATGAAGTAAATTTTCTTGATGTTTAGCAAAACCTCTTTTTTCATCTTTAGCAGCATAAACCACTTTTTTTAGCTGAGTCCAATAGCTTGCTCCGGCACACATTACGCAGGGTTCTAATGTTACATATAGTGTGCACTCGTTGAGGTATTTTCCTCCTAAATAATCTGTTGCAGAAGTAAAAGCAAGCATTTCTGCATGAGCAGTAACATCGGTTAGTCGCTCAGTCATGTTGTGTGCTCTAGCAATAATTTGATTATCGCAAACGATAACAACACCCACAGGCACTTCGTCTTCATCAAAAGCCTTTTGAGCTTCCTTAAAAGCTTCTTTCATAAAATGTTCGTCAGAAAAAACAGATAACATTAGCAGGTAGCGTTTTTATTGGTGAAGTTGTTGATAACAGAAACAACAATGTAAATAACAATAATTGCAGGCATTGCATTAATATTGGTTAGCACCATTAGTGATGCCCATATCAAAATAAACGAGAACGGTTGTTTGTTATCTTTCCATTTTAAGTTTTTAAACTTTAACGAGCACATTGGTATTTCTGCAATTAATAATAAAGACAATACAATTCCAAGCCCCAACATAATTAAAGGGTTACTATAAATAGGCATCACAATAAAATTAATATCTATAATTTTTGGTAAATCAGGGAAGTTATAGATGAGTATACTAAACAAAAAGAATGATGCATTTGCTGGTGTTGGAAAGCCGATGAATGAAGATGTTTGCCTGGTGTCTATATTAAATTTAGCTAAACGGATAGCAGAAAAAACAGGAATAGTAAAAGCCAAATAGAATAATTCGGGAAAATCGGTTAGGATTTGTACGGGGTTTGCTTCGTGTAATTCTTTAGTGAATTTATATAGCAAAATACCTGGAGCTAAACCAAAAGCAACCATATCTGCTAATGAATCTAGTTGCTCTCCTAAAGGGTTAGAAACTTTTAATGCTCTTGCTGCAAAACCATCTAAAAAATCGCAAACTAAAGCGAAAATTAAATAAATTGCAGAAACATATAAGTCACCTTCAAAAGCATTAGTAACGGCTAAACAACCAAATAATAAATTAAGAACGGTAATAAAATTGGGGATTTGCTTTTTCATATCTTGTTTTACTAGCTTACAAAAATAAGCTATTTAAGGTAAAAGCCTAATAGCTTGCACAATAATTAGCAATATTTTGAGTTAAATTTGATTGAACTTACTGATTTGCGTATAAATTGGTAATTTTCGTTTTTCTAATGCATACTATGAAAAAACTAATAGTTTTATTATTAACTTTTATTTCGGTGGGAGCTTTTTCGCAAACTACTGCGCCAAAGTTTAGTAACGAATTTCTATCTATTGGGGTAGGAGCAAGAGCATTAGGAATGTCTAACTCTTATGTTACAACTGTAAATGATGTTACTGCTGGTTATTGGAACCCTGCAGGTTTAATGGAGGTAAAAAAAGATTTTCAGTTAAGTTTAATGCATGCCGAATATTTTGCAGGAATTGCCAATTATGATTACGGAGCTTTTGCGGCAAAAATTGATTCGGTAAGTACATTTGGATTTTCTTTAATTCGTTTTGGTGTTGATGATATTCCTAATACCACACAATTGATTGATGCTGATGGAAATATCGATTATGATAGAATTTCTTCTTTTTCGGTTGCTGATTATGCTTTTCTTTTTTCTTATGCACGAAAATCTAAAATTGAAGGCTTGAATTACGGAGTAAATGTTAAAATTATTTATAGACAAGTTGGAGATTTTGCTCAGGCTTGGGGTTTTGGTTTAGATGCAGGTTTACAATACAAAGTTAAAACTTTTAAGTTTGCATTAATGGCAAGAGATGTTACTTCTACATTTAATGCCTGGAGCTTTTCTTTAGATCAAGCAACGTTGGATGTGTTTGCATTAACAGGAAACGAGATTCCTACAAATTCTTTAGAGGTTACTTTGCCTAAGTTTATTTTGGGAGCAAGTAAATCGTTTAAAATCAGCAATAAGTTTAATGCGATTACAGAAATTAATTTCGATTTATCTACCGATGGTAAGCGTAATGTGTTAATTACGGGCGACCCTATAAGTATTGATCCTCATGTTGGAGCAGAGGTTGGTTATGATGGTTTAGTGTTTTTACGTTTAGGAGTTGGTAATTTTCAAAAAACAACAGATATTTTAGATAATGATAAAATATCTTACCAACCTAATTTTGGTATAGGAGTTAAGTTTAAAGGAATAGCTATTGATTATGCCTTGTCTGATATTGGAGATCAATCAGAAGCTCTTTATTCTAATGTTTTTTCTATAAGATTTGATATCAATAAAAAGGTTAATAAGTAGCCATCTTTTTAGTGGAGATAGCGTAATGTTTATTTTCAGTAATTTTAAACCTTAATCAGTTATAATATCAATGATTTTCACAGCTTTACATATCAAAAAAAATATAAAGCAATTGCTTGTATTATGTTTTGTTGTGATTGGTTTTTCTGCAATTGCCCAACCTTATAATAATAGTTGGATAAACTATTCTCAAAAGTATTATAAATTTCAAATTTCTGAAACAGGGATTTACCGTATTGATTCTACTGCGTTAGCCAATTCAGGAGTGTCAATCTCAACTTTAGATCCAAGAAATATTCAAGTTTTTGCAAGAGGAGTTGAATTGCCAATTTTTGTAAAAGGGGAAGCTGATGGTATTTTTAATGGTGGAGATTTTGTAGAGTTTTACGGGCAAAAAAATGATGGATGGTTTGAATCTCAATTATATAATGGGGTAGCTAACCAGCCTAACCCTTACTATAGTTTGTTTAATGATACCATTTATTATTATTTAACTTGGAACAATTCTACCACCAATCAAAGGATGATTGAGGAGGTTGATATTAACTTTTTAGCTTATACTCCAGTAAATTCTTTTAATAAAGAACAGGTTGAATTTTATTCGAGCACTTATTTTGATGGGGTAACTAATCAATTTGGAGGAGTTCAATTTGGTTATGATCCTACAGAAGGCTGGTTTGATGCTTACTATAATTTAGGAGGAAGCAAAACAAAAAATATTGCTACACCAAATGCATATTTGGCAGGAGGTAATGCAACTGTGAATACTACAGTAATTAGTCAGTCAAATTTTGCAGGGATATCTAATGGGGATCATCATTTGCGTATTTCATTAGGTGTTAATGTAATCGATTCAATTTTTGAAGGCTATCAAAAAATTGATGTTCAAATGAATGTGCCGGTTGCTGATTTAGGCAATACAACAGGAATAAATTTTGCTAGTATTAATGATTTAGGATCTTCTGCTGCAAGGCAAACTGTGGCTCACATTAAAATTATTTATCCTCATACCTTAAATTTGGAGGGGTTGTCTGAATTTGATAAAATGTTCGTTCCAGATAATTTGTTTGAACCAAAATCATTTTTAAGTTTTACTAATTTTAGTGGTGCTGGAAATGCTTTTTTGTATGAATTAACAACAAACAAAAGAATCCCTGTAGTTTATGATGGAAGTAATTATAAAACAATTATTCCAAATACTGGAGCTACTAAAGAGTGTTTGTTGGCTTCTGAAGGGAGTGTGAAAAATATAACATCTTTAACTGCTATTAATGGTACAGGTACTTTTGTAGATTATCTAACTTCTTATGTTGATACTGCTTTTGTGATGATAACACATCCCAATTTAATGGCAGAGGTAAATAATTATGCCGCATATCGTTTAAACCCAAGTGCAGGAAACAACCCTCAAAATGCAGTAGTTTTTAATATTGAAGATTTGTATGATCAGTTTTCTTTTGGAGTAGTAAAACACCCGTATGCTATAAGAGGGTTTATGGATTATATTGTAGACAACTGGGCTACATCTCCTAATTATTTGTTTTTAGTGGGGAAATCTATTAAGGCAAGAGATTCACGAAAAACAGTAACAACTTTTTTAAATAATTTAGTGCCTTCATATGGTAACCCTGCATCGGATAATATGCTTACGGCTGGTTTAAATGGAACAATTAATGAACCTTTAGTCCCTACTGCAAGATTAGCAGCATTATCTCCAATCGAAGTAACGTGGTATTTAGATAAAATTATTCAACACGAAAATCCACAACCGTCAGATGGAATGGGGAATAATGATTGGATGAAAAAAGTGTTGCATTTTGCAGGAGGTACTGATCAGCAGCAATCACAACAATTTATTAATGCATTAAATGTGCTTGGAAATACGGTAGAAGATACTTTGTTTGGTGGGGATGTAATTTTATTTCCAAAAAGCTCTTCAGCTCCAATCCAAAACGTATTGTCAGATTCTATTAAAGCATATATTGGTGATGGAGTTGCAATAATGACATTTTTGGGGCATGCCTCTGCAACTGGTGGTTTTGATCAAAATATTGATGACCCTGCAGTTTGGCCAAATCAAAATGGTAGATACCCGGTATTAATTGGTTTAGCGTGTTTTGCTGGAGATATTCATTTACCTACAGCAAACAGTACAAGTGAAGGGCATATTTTATTAGAGAATAAAGGAACTATTGGGTTTTTAGCTTCTGTTGATTTAGGGTTAGAATCATATTTAGTGTCGTATGCTGCACAATTTTATAAGCATTTATCATACTTAAATTATAGAGGTAGTATAGGTAGTCATATTAGAAACACGATTATCACAACTCAGGGTGGTGGTGGAAATCAGTATGCGAATGCTACAGCACGATCAATGACTTTTCATGGGGATCCTTCTATTTCATTTCAAGGGTTTGAGAAACCTGATTTTATGATAGAAGCACCTACTATTACCTATGCTCCAAATACAATAACTTCAGATTTAGATTCTTTTGATGTTAATATTTTGGTGTCTAATTTAGGGTATGCGATAAATGATACCATTTTAATGGAGTTGATAAGAACATTTCCTGGAAATTCTTTTCCTGATACTACTTATTTTAAACAATTTAAAGCGCCAAATTATCAAGAAACTATTTCTTTTCGGTTACCAGTTGATGTGGTAAGAGGCTTAGGTTTAAATGAATTTACAATCACTGTAGATGCTCCTCCTGGCTTAATAGATGAGATTTATGAAAATAATAATTCAGTAACTAAATATTTACCAATTCAATCAGGGGAATTAGTTCCTGTTTATCCTTATGAATTTCAAATTGTACCGAATCAGGCTATTACGTTAAAAGCATCTACAGCTTTTCCTTTTGAGCCTGCTAAAGATTATGTGTTAGAAATTGATACAACTGATTATTTTAATAGTCCAATAAAAGAAAGTACGATGATTAATTCTCCTGGAGGAATTATATCATGGACTCCAAATTTGTTACAAAATATGCCAGATAGTATGGTTTATTTTTGGCGAGTAGGAAAAGATTCTATTGATCTAACAGGCTATAAATGGAGGGGAAGTTCATTTCAATATATTGTAGGTAGAGAAGGTTGGCAGCAAGATCATTTTTTTCAGTTTGATAATAATGAATTTCAATTTGTAAATCATGATAGAGGCACTAGAGAATACAGTTTTGTGAGTAATGTAGCAACATTAAAGGCGGTTACTGATGGTGCGATTGGAAGTACGGAAGTTAATGGAACAACTAATTGGAGTGAAGGGTCGATTCCTTCTTATTATATTGATAATGCTAGGATATCAGGGAATGGCTGGAATATATATAGCTCTGTTCATGTAGTAGTTGTGGATACGGTTACTTTTGAACATTGGGATGCAGACCAAATAGATATGGGACAAGTAAATTCCCCAGGAATTGGTATTGGAGCATTTTTTATTTTTAGGAATAACAGCCCCGCACAAATGGATGCATTGGCATATATGATTACTGATAGTCTGCCAGATGGTTATTACATATTGATGTATAGTTGGTATTGGAATATGTTTTCACAATATGCGCCATTCCCATCATCATTAAATACAGCATTATCAAACTTAGGTGCTACTGTTATGCCAACAATGGGAGATAGCTTACCTTTTGCTTTGTTTGTTAAAAAAGGTACACCTTCTTCAGTTCAAGAAATGGTAGGAACTTCTATCACTCAAAAAGGAATAACAGTGAGTGGGGTTATTAATGGAAGTGCAAGTTATGCTAATATCTTTTCTCCAATACTAGGCCCTGCAACACGTTGGGATTCTTTGTCATGGAGGATGAAGCCTTTAGAAGGTTATCCTACACATGATAGTACTATTTTAAATGTTTTTGGTGTTGATGCAGCAGGAAATGAAACGTTGTTAATAGCAAATTTACCAACAGATTCTGGTGATATTAGAATTACGAATACAATTGATGCAAATCAGTATCCCTATTTAAAACTACAAGCACACCTAACGGATGATTCTTTGTTTTCAGCTCCTCAATTAGAACGTTGGCAAGTAATATATGCAGATATTCCTGAAGCCGCATTAGATCCAAACATCTATTTTTCTTTGAGTAAAGATACCGTTAGCGAAGGAGAAAATATTTCTTGCTCTATTGCAGTTAAAAATATCAGTACAATTGATATGGATAGTTTATTGGTTTGGTTTAAGGTGTTTACTTCATTTAATTCAACCATTAATATTCCGTTTGATAGACAAAAACCTTTGTTAGTTGATAGTGTAATAATTTTAACGATAGAATTTTCAACTGTCGGGCTGCAAGGCTTAAATAGTTTGTTGGTTGAGGTGAATCCTGCTAATGATCAATTAGAAAAATATCATTTTAATAATTTAGCAGAAATTTCATTTTTTGTAAATCCAGATAAAATTAATCCTATTTTGGATGTAACTTTTGATGGTTTTCATATTTTGGATGGAGATATTGTTTCTCCAGAAGCTGAAATTGTGATTGAATTGACAGATGAGAATTTATATTTAGCACTAAATGATACGGCCGATTATGCGGTTTATGTTACTCACCCAAATGGCTCAGAAAATAGAGTTTATTTTAATAGTTCGCTATTAGGAGAGGTAATGCAATTTATTCCGGCACAATTACCAAAAAATAGTGCTAAAATTATTTATAGAACTAATCTGTTAGTTGATGGTGGCTATCAGTTAAGGGTTCAAGCTGCAGATAGAACTAAAAATAGTTCGGGTTCTTATGATTATAAAATCGGGTTTGAAATTATTAATAAATCAACGATAACAAACATTATCAACTATCCTAATCCTTTCTCTACATCAACTCGTTTTGTGTTTACTTTAACAGGGCGAGAAGTGCCTGATGTTTTTAAAATTCAAATAATGACCATTACAGGTAAGGTGGTTAGGGAAATTAATAAAGCAGAATTAGGAGCTATCCATATTGGTAATAATATTTCTGAATTTGCTTGGGATGGAACCGATCGTTATGGCGATCAGTTAGCAAATGGACTCTATTTATATAGAGTTGTAACTAAAGTTAATAATGAGGATATAGAATTACGAGAAACTGGTATGGATTCGTACTTTAAAAAAGGTTTTGGTAAAATGTATTTGATGAGGTAGCTATGAAAAAACAATTGTTGTTGCTTCTTCCTGTCTTTTTGTTTTTTACAGTTTTTATTTATTTTATTTCTGAGAATTTTTTCTTTTGGGATACTATAAAATTAGTTTCTGCTCCAGCTCATTTTTTTTATGAAAATGATTTTAATAAGTTTATTATACCTAATAAGTTTGATGCAGGTCACATTTCAGGCCTCGCTTTTTATATTGCTCTTATTTGGAAAATATTTCCTAAGAATATAACCGTAAGTCATTTTGCTATGTTGCCATTTGTTTTAGGTATAACTTGGCAAGGATACAGCTTAATTACTCGTTATATGTCAAATAAGAAAGATGCGTTAATTGTTTTAATATTGGCGTTGTCAGGTCCAACTATTTTAAGTCAATTTTCTTTAGTCTCTCCAGAAATACCACTATTGTTTTTTTTTCTTTTAGGAATTAACTTGTTATTTTTAAAAAAAGAATTCTTGTTTTCTTTTGCAGTACTGTGCTTGTTTTTAATAAGTTCAAGAGGTGTCGTATTAGCATTAGTTTTGCTCATTACTGATTTACTTGTTGAGTTTCAATTTATTGGGATTAAAAAACAGATAACATTATGGTTTAGAAAATCTTTCAAATATATCCCTGCTTTTTTTGTTTTTGTTGTATATCAACTATACCATTATGAAGTAGCAGGGTGGATTTTTTCTCATGAAAATTCCCCATGGATAGAAAACCGAAATACTAATAATTTGGGAGGTGCTATTTATAATCTCGGAATTTTAACATGGAGGATGTTAGATTTTGGTAGAATCTTTATTTTGATAATCTTATTTACCCTTTTATTAAAAAAGAGGAAGCTGATTCAAAAGGATAGGGAAATTAGATCTTTATTAATTGTTTTAGGGATTGCTTTTGCTTTATTTATCCTGCTGTTTATGAGGTATAAATATTTAACAGCACACAGGTACCTCCTTCCTATCTATTTTTTAGTTACCATTTTTACAGGTTATTTAATAGTCGAATATGTGAAATCTAAAAGGCTTAAGTACATCATTTTTGTATTTTTGTTTATTGGGCTTTTAACTGGTAATTTTTGGGTGTATCCTAATAAAATTTCCCAAGGATGGGATTCTACTTTAGCTCATTTACCTTATTATTCTTTACAAACAGAAATGTTAAATTATTTAGATAAAGAAGATATAAATATAAATGAAGTTGGAGCTGAATTTCCAGCATTAGCAGAGCAGCAAATAATTATGCTAAATGAAAATACGAATTCTTTTAAAGCGAAAGAGGTTGGGATAGATAGATATGTTATATTTACTAATATCAATAATGATTTTTCTGATGATGAAATGGATTCCTTAGAATCAGAATACATTATTAAAAAAGAGTTTAAATCAGTACAGGTATTTGTTCGTTTGTATGAAAAGATAGATTAAAATGAGATGTACTGTCAAATTGATTAATTTCGCGTCTTAAATCAAACTTTTAATCGACTAAATGAATAAGTACTATTTGTATTTTATTACTGCTCTACTATTATTTTCATTTCAGCGTGTAAATGCACAAAAAACGTTAAGGATATATAATAATAACCTTGAGAATAAAAGTTATGTAATGCAAGATACTGTTAGGCATCAGTGGATAGCAGGTATTGAGGTGCTAGGGTTGAATGTGTTAGTAAATCGTTTTAATTACTATGCAAGACCAGAAACAGATTTTTCTGAAGTGAGTTTGAAATCTTGGAAAGCCAATTTTGAACATGGTTTAGAATGGGATTGGAATGAGTTTGGTGTAAATTACCTTGGGCATCCATATCAAGGAAGTCATTATTATAATTCTGCACGATCTTTAGGGATGAATTATTGGGCGTCTGGTGCTTATACATTGTTAGGTAGTGCTACCTGGGAGTGGCTCGGAGAAACACATCCGCCAAGTGGTAATGATTTAGTAAATACCACCATGGGAGGTATGTTTTTAGGAGAGGTGATGTATCGTTTTTCTGATCGAATTTATGATGGTAAAGCAGTAGGTTTTAATAGGGTTTGGAGAGAATCTGTAGCTTTTTTGTTAAATCCAATGCGTGCTTTTAATAGAGGGATGTACGGAAGATTAAAGAGTTACGAAATTGGTCCTGGGAGAGTAAAGCCATTATTTAATGGGTCTGTTTCTTTTGGTGGAGGAATGTTATCTTCTAATACCGGTTATGAAAAAGAAGGGAGTACTGCTTTATTAGAAACTAAATTAGTTTACGGTACCCCATTTGATGAGCGTATCAAAAAGAAAAAACCATTTGATTATTTTGTGTTAGAAGGTTGGTATCGTGTTAGAAATGATACTGGAAAAACTAGACATATTAGTTTGTCGGGATATGCTAATCTAATAATGAAAGATATAACCGGAATTGATGAAGATGGCAATAAGAAAAGAACAAGACATTCTATTGGTTTGTATCATCAATATGATTATTTAGATGGAGGAATCATCGAAATTGGAAGTATGGCATTAACTCCTGGTTTAGTTTCTGATTTTAAATTGTCAGAAAAAGTGAAAGTGCGAACTACGTTAATGGCAGGGCCTATTGTTTTAGGAGGAAGTAATTCTGAAGTAGTTTGTGCGTCTTGCAACTCTGATGATCCAACTGATTTACGGGATTATATTATGGGACCTGGTATTACTGAAAAATATGAATTATTAGTGGATGCGGGTAAGTGGGGAATTTTAGATTTAAAATTTCATCGATGGGATATTTTTGTAGCATCTGGTCCTGCAGGTAGAGAGCGTTTAAATACATGGATAGTTGATTATGAAATCCCTGTAATTAAACAGTTGTATATTGGCGCTAGGTATTTGTATTATGATCGTAAAGCTGTTTACGATGATTTTGATGATATTACAAAAAATCAAGATGAAATACGAACTTTTATTACTTTACATTTCTAAAAAAAAAGAAAATGGCTTTTATGTAGTCGTGAGGTCTTTAATAACATAACAGTTAAAACAAATGTATATTTACAAACTGCATTATTAATAAAAAATGAAAAAAATGAAAGCTATATTTATCACAATCGTATTCTTAGTTTCAATTGTGAAACTGAATGCGCAAAGCAAAGTAGACGAGTCGTCTGAAGATAATTTAGACCTTTATAAAACAGAAGCAGACGCAACAGAAAATACGGAGACGTTAGGGTTGCCAGGAGATAATTTAGATCTTTATGCAGCACTTGATTTATTTCAAAAATCAAAAACAATTGAGGAATTCGAAGCATCGCTTAATGATGAAAAGACGGGAATTAATAACCTAGATTTGAACCTTGATGGAGAGGTAGATTTTATTAAAGTTGTTTCAAAAAACGAAGGAGATGATTTTACTTTTGTTCTTCAAATAGATGTACTTGAAAAAGAAGTTCAAGATGTTGCCGTAATTTTAGTATCTAAGAATAAAGATAAAAAAGTAACCATCCAAATGATTGGTGATGAAAGTTTATATGGTAAAGATTATGCTATAGAACCAAAGCCTGAAGTAGCTGCAGTTACAGCTAATCCTGCATATTCAGGGACTGATGCAGTTGCTGAAAATGCACCTGCTACTGTTGTGGTTATTGAATCTGCGCCTATTGTACAATATGTATATTCGCCTGTTTATGTACCGTATTATCCTCCTTATTATTATGGATATTATCCTCCTTATTATCATCCATATCCAGTAGTTTCAGTTAATATCTATTTCGGTAGGAGTCATCATCACCATCACAATCATTATCATGGTGGTCATCGTGGAGGGAATACTGTAATAATACATAATAGCAACACGTATAATAATTACAATAGAACAAGAAATACATCAAATACTGTAAATAGAAATAAGAGTGAGGGGAGTTATAAGGGTAACAATCCTTCCAAGAAGCCTTCTACTAGACCAAGTAAAAAACCTACAACTAAGCCTTCAAAAAAACCATCATCTAAACCTAGTACTCAGCCAAAAAAACAACAGGCAAAACCCCAAACTAAACCAAGTACAAAACCATCAAAACAGCAAGTTAAACCTGCAAACAAACCTCAACAGAAACCTAAATCTAAGCCACAGGCTAAACCACAATCAAAACCGAAATAGCAGCAAGCAAGACCTCAGAATAAAGGGTCTCGTCCAGCAGGAGGAAGATCTGGTGGTGGTGGAGGAAGAAGGAGAAAGTAAGCGTTTTAGCTTAGATTCAATTTTTTTGTAACATTTTACAACTCATTTTTATAAGATATGTATAAAACAATTTATCAAATTTCAGTATTAATATTAGTTTCCATAGGAGCTATATTTACAACTTCTTGTGGAACAGAAGAAGTGAAAAAAGAAATGCCTCCACAACAAATTTCTGTTGTTAAGGTATTACAAAAAGATGTGCCAATTTATAACAACTATGTGGCACAAATATATGGAGCTAAAGATATTCCTATTAGAGCAAGAGTTGAAGGTTATTTAGAGGGAATTAGTTTTGCAGAAGGGAAAAGAGTTGTAGAAGGGCAATTGCTCTACGTAATTGATGATCAGCCTTTTGTTGCTGAGGTAAATGCCCAAAAAAGTAAGGTAGCAGAAGCACATACTAATGTAGTAAAAGCAAAATCAGATTTAGATAGAATTAAACCTTTAGCAGAACAAAAAGCTGTTAGTGAAAGTGATTTAGATGCAGCACAAGCACAATATGATGCTGCAAAAGCTGCTTTAAAAGCTGCTGAAGCAAATGTAGAATCTGCTGAAATTAATTTAAGTTATACCCAAATTAAATCTCCTATTAATGGAATTATTGGAATAACTAAAGCTAAAGTAGGAGAGTTTGTAGGTAGAGACCCTAACCCTGTTATTTTAAATACAGTTTCATCAGTACAAGAGGTAATTGTAAAGTTTTACATTACTGAATCGGAGTATTTAATGTTAGCAAGAGAACATCTTAATGACAACGAAAGTACTGACAAAGATACAGATGCTAAAGATGTGTTAGAATTGGTTTTGTCTGATGGGTCTGTGTATAAAAGGAAAGGAAGGTTTGATGCTGTTGATGCTCAAGTAGATCCGAATACGGGTTCTATTTTAGTGCAAGCAAAATTTTCTAATCCAGAAAAATTACTACGACCAGGAATGTATGCTAAAGTTAAAGCAGAATTAAAAATTGAGAAAAATGCTTTAGTTATACCACAACGTTGTTTATCTGAATTGCAAGGTCAGTATTCTGTGTTTGTGGTAAACGATAGTAATCAAGTATCATCACGACAGGTAACTGTAAGTAGTAAAGTTGGTGATATTTGTATTATAAGTGAAGGACTTAAACCTAATGAGAAACTAGTGATTGATGGCTTACAAAAAGTTCAATCAGGAGTAGTAATCTCGCCTCAATTAATCGAATTTAAAAGTCAAAACTAATTAGCTATGGCTGAAGATAAAGGGAATTTTTTCGTACACCGACCAATTGTTGCAATGGTTATTGCAATAATTATTGTAATTGTTGGTACAATAAGTTTAATAGGTTTACCCATAGAGCAGTATCCTAATTTAACACCTCCAATAGTGCAAGTTCAAGCAAAATATACTGGAGCAAATGCATTAAATGTAGAAGAATCGGTTGCTACACCATTGGAACAAGAAGTTAATGGAGTAGATAATATGATTTATATGAAATCTACCAACGCCAATGATGGAAGTATGAATCTTCAAATATCATTTGATGTAGGTACTGACCCTGATATGAATACGGTTTTGGCTCAAAATAGGGTTTCTGCTGCTACAGCAAAATTACCTTCTGTAGTAACCAAATTAGGAGTTACTACAAAAAAATCATTACCAAGTACACTGATGTTGATTACATTAACAGCAGACAACCCTTCTTATGATCAAGATTTTTTAGGGAATTATGCCTTAATTAATATTAAAGATAAGTTAGCTCGTGTAAAAGGTGTTGGAGAAGTAAAGATTATGGGGGCATCAGATTATTCGATGCGAATTTGGATAAAACCTGATAAGCTTTCTCAAATGGGAATTACCGTTACAGAAATTATTAGTGCAATTAACGATCAAAATGCGATTGTTCCTGGTGGTAAATTTGGAGCAGAACCTGCACCTGCAGGAACTGAATTTACTTACACTGTTCGTATGCCTGAACGGTTTAATTCACCAGAATCATTTGGAGACATTGTTATAAGAACATTAAGTAATGGTGCTCAAGTTAAATTAAAAGATTTAGCAACAATAAAATTAGGTGTAGAAACATATAGTTCTTATGCTCGATTTAATGGGAAAACTGCTGCTATTATTGCATTGTACCAAGCTCCTGGAGCAAATGCTGTAGAGCTAAAAACAAAGATATTGGAGCAAATGGAAATCTTGAAAAAAGATTTTCCAGAAACAGTAAGGTATGATGTGTCGATTGATACGGTTAAGCCAATTACCGCAGGGATTAAAGATATTGTGGTTACTTTAATTATTGCATTACTCTTAGTAGTGTTAGTAGTATTTATCTTTATTCAGGATTGGAAAGCAACCTTAATTCCAACACTAGCAATACCTGTTTCGTTAGTTGGAGCGTTTATTTTCTTTCCAATGCTTGGGTTTAGTATAAACGTACTTTCTTTATTGGGATTAGTATTGGCTATTGGTATTGTGGTAGATGATGCTATTGTTGTTGTTGAAGCAGTACAAGTGAATATTGCAAAAGGAATGAATACTAAAGAAGCAACACTTACTGCTATGCGACAAGTTACTGCTCCCGTTATTGCAACAACGTTGGTTTTAGTGGCGGTATTTATACCTGTTGCAGGTATGGCTGGTATTACAGGTTTGTTGTATCAGCAATTTGCGATAACTATTGTGGTTTCAGTATTGGTATCCTCTGTTAATGCATTGACCTTGAGTCCAGCGTTATGTTCTATTATGTTGACTAAACCAAAACCTTATGGCGGACCATTAGGTTGGTTTTTTGCCAAGTTTAATAAGGGGATGGATAAGACAACAGATGCTTATATGAACTTTACTAACGTTGTAGGAAGGAAATTAAAACGTTCTGCAATTTTTATTGTGATATTAACTGTTGGTGCTGGTATTTTTGGAAAGTTAGTTCCTGGAGGGTTTATTCCTGAAGAGGATATGGGTTATTTCTTTGTCAATTACCAATTACCTGATGCAGCATCTTTACAACGATCTGATGCTGTAGCTAAAAAGGTAGAAGCTATTCTTATGAATCATCCAGATGTTCAATATGCAACTAATGTTACAGGATATTCTATTCTTTCTGGAGCAATGGCATCTAATCAAGGTTTTGCTTTTGCGAGTTTAAAAGATTGGGGAGATAGAGACAAAACAGCTAAAGAAATTGTAGAAGAGATTAATAAAGCATTATTTGTAAAAGTGAAAGATGCTCAAGCATTTGCTTTTGGCCCTCCAGCAATACCAGGTTTAGGAAATGGCTCTGGGTTTAGTATTATGATTCAAGATAAGGTAGGAAAAGAACCTCAATATTTATCAGAAAATTTAATCAAGTTTATTAAAGCAGCCAATGCACGACCAGAAATAGCAAGAGCATTTTCAACATTCCAGGCATCAGTTCCACAACGATATATGGATGTGGATAAAGAGAAAGCCTTGAAAATAGGAGTGAACTTAAATGATTTATATACTACGGTTGGAGCATTTATGGGAGGTTCTTATGTAAATGATTTTACCCGATTTGGACGTTTATATAAAACGTATTTACAAGCCGAACCAGAATACAGAAGTAAAGAAACGGATATCAATAATTTCTTTATCAAAAACAATAAAGGCGATATGGTTCCTTTAGCAACATTGGTTACTATAAAACCTATTGCAGGACCAGAATATACTACTCGTTTTAATTTATATAGATCAGCTGAGGTTACCGGAGCTCCCGCACCAGGATTTACCTCTACCGAAGCAATGGATGCATTAGAGGAGGTTGCTGCAGAAGTATTACCAGCTGATATGGGATATGCTTGGAATGCGATGTCTTTTCAAGAGAAAAAAGCTTCAGGGTCTTTAGGCGTAATTTTAACATTCTCGTTAATATTTGTATTCTTGATTTTAGCAGCACAGTACGAAAGTTGGTCGCTACCGTTAAGTATTTTATTGGGGACTCCTTTCGCTATTTTTGGAGCATTTTTAGCTTTATGGTTAGGAAGGTTAGGAAGTCCTACTTTCGAGAACAATATTTTTGCTCAAGTATCTTTTGTGATGCTAATTGGTATGGCAGCGAAAAATGCTATATTAATTGTAGAGTTTGCCAACGATGAGTTTAAAAAAGGGATGAGTTTGTTTGATGCGGCAATGTTAGCTGCAAGATCGAGGTTTAGACCAATTTTAATGACTGCATTTTCTTTTATTTTAGGAGTTTTTCCTTTAGTTGTTGCTACAGGTTCTGGAGCAGAATCACGAAAAGTTATGGGAATGGCATTACTTGGAGGTATGGGATTAGCCACCTTATTAGGGGTGTTTATGTATCCAATGTTATTTGTGGCTATTGGTAAGTTGTTTAATTACGAAGGACAACGAGATAAAGCATTAGCCGAAGCAGCAACAGTAATTAAAGAGGAGGGAGAAGTATGAAAAAACTAATATTTAGTAGTTTAATAGTCATTTTGATGGTTTCCAGTTGTAAAATGGGACCAAGCATTCAAAACATTAAAACAGCAGAACATAAAAACTATTTAGGAACAGATTCTACGTTTACCGTAGTTACAGATACCACTGAAGCTGCTGATAGTTTGTTAGCGTTGCGTTGGTGGGAGATGTTTAATGACACTATTTTAGATACGTTAATCTATACTGCATTAGAAAATAATAAAGATGTGAAAATTGCAGCAGCTAAAGTATTAGAATCTCGAGCAGCTTTAGGTTTTACACGTGCAGATATATATCCTAAAATAAGTTATCAAGCACAAATTGGTAGAGCAAATAGTATTGGGGCTTTACAGTTCCCTGCACCACAAAATAATTTTTATGGAGGAGCAAGTTTAAGTTGGGAAATAGATTTTTGGGGTAAATACCGCAGAGCTAACGAGGCTGCTAAAGCCGATTTTTTTGCTACAGAATTTGCGCAACGAAGTGTGCAAATAGAAATGATTACCCAAGTTGCTCAAACATATTTTAAACTGTTAGATTTTAAATTACGATTAGAAATTTCTGAAAATACAGTAGCACTTAGAGATAGTTCGTTAACCATTATTCAAGCAAAATTTGATCATGGTACAGTTGCCGAAATTGATTTAAACCAAGCTCAAGTACAAAAAGCAATTGCAGAAGCAGCAGTACCATTATACCAACGAAATGTTATTAAAACGGAATATGCTTTAAGTATTTTATTAGGAGAAAGTCCTCACGATATAATGGTTGGAAAATCATTATTGGAACAAGATACGTTAGTAGAAATTCCTTTAGGGTTACCATCCAAAATATTAACTCAACGACCAGATATTTTATTAGCAGAACAACAATTGTATTCTCAAAATGCTAAAATAGGGATTGCTGTAGCGGAACGTTTTCCATCCATTAGCTTAACGGGTATGTTTGGTGGAGCAACAAATGATTTATCATCATTCAATACAATAAGTGCAGCATGGTCGTTAGGCGGAGATTTATTAGGTCCTTTGTTTTATTTTAACAAGAGAAAACGAAAAGTAGAAATTGAAAGAGCAAGAACAGAACAGGTATTATACGCTTACGAAAAATCAGTTATTGCTGCTTTTCAAGAAGTAGAGAGTTCATTAACAGACATTACTACTTTAAGAGATGAACTAGGAGCAAGAGAAAGACATGTGAAAGCAGCATTAAACGCTCAAATGTTATCTCAAAAACGTTATGATGGAGGTGTAACCAGTTATTTGGAACTATTAGAAATGCAACGCCAAGCATTCGAAGCAGAATTAGGTCATTCTAAAACATTACAAGAATTGTTAAGTGCTTATGTGCAACTCTACAAATCTTTAGGTGGCGGATGGTTAACTCCTGAAGAAGAACAAACAGCTAAAGATGCTGCCGCTGCAAAAAAGAATAAGAAATAATGAGTTTTTTTAAACATCATTTTACAAGGAATAAATACGAGTATGTTTTAGTTAGTTTACTCCTACTGCTTTTTGGGCAATTATTTTTTCCGCAAAGATTTGAGTCTTTTTTTACTCCTTTTTTTCTTATCCAAAATTTAGCCGTTGGTTTTCTCGTTTTTTATGAAAATAAATGGTGGAGGCGCTATATTTTATTTACACTATTTTTAATTTTAGGGTTTGAATTTATTGAATTTGTAAGGACAGATTTTTTTGGTGAAAAAGTAAAAGCGGTGTTTTACATCATTTATTTTTTAGCTCTATCCCTTAAAACATTTCAATATGTTTTTCAGCAAAAAAAGATTGATAGAGGAATGATTGCTGCTGTTTTTAGTGGGTTTATGATGCTTGCTATTTTCGGAGGGCTACTGTTTTACTTTATAGAATCAAGTGCACCTAATTCCTTTTCTAATTTAGGAGAGGAAGGTGAAATTTATCCTAACTTACAATATTTTAGTTTTATTACCACACTAACTATTGGCTTTGGAGATATTGTTCCATTAACTTTTGTAGCTAAAAAAGCAACAATGTTGCTCGGGGTTGCAGGTAACTTTTATACTGTTTTTGTTGCAGGGATAGTAATTGGAAAATTTATTAAAGACAAATAATCTAAGACCGTTGCACGGTAAATTATTTATAAATTGGTTTGTTTTAATTATGTAATCATTTAATTATCAGCATTATAGTTGTTATATTTGTATATGAAAATACAAAAACAACCCACTTTAGCTGA
>Ga0256845_1000822_pt1 | contig 26991 bp, 32 predicted proteins | sample RiftiametaG_FD_189101 | JGI IMG/M metagenome (GOLD analysis project Ga0256845, IMG submission 189101) | Tube worm associated microbial communities from hydrothermal vent at the East Pacific Rise, Pacific Ocean - Riftia | ecosystem: Host-associated > Annelida > Integument > Unclassified ... | reverse complement strand
GGATTTCAACAACCAACACCAGGATTTCAACAACCAACACCAGGATTTCAACAACCAACACCAGGATTTCAACAACCAACACCAGGATTTCAACAACCAACACCAGGATTTCAACAAAATACATCACCAGATAGTGATATACCATTTTAATTATGTTAATTCAAGATATATCTTGGTTTTTTAAATACCGTCCAGTTCAATTATCAGAATATGTTTTTCCAAATATTGAATATCAAAATATTATATATAGTTGGGTAAAAAATAATAAAATACCTGGAAATATAATATTATATGGACCTCAAGGAACAGGGAAAACATCATTAAATAAATTATTACAAAAAACATTTTTAAAAAATAATTCAGATTTAAAAGATATTAAATCAAGAAGTGTTACTGATATTGATGATTTACGAAAATGGATTATGCAAGAATCCATAGGACATACAAAAAAAATAATTGCAATTGAAGAAATAGATCAATTATCAACAACAGCTAGAAGCGAATTAAAAAAAGATATTATGGAATTTTATCAAGATCATGTAGTTTTTATAGCAACTACTAACTTCGTAAATTTATTAGATTCAGCATTATTAGATAGATTTACATTTAAATTTCATATGTCAGGTACACCAAATAAACAAGGAACATATGATAGATTACATTATATATTAACAACTGAAAAAATAAAATTTAATAAGAATGATTTACAAGAATATGTAAAAAAAAATACAAAAAATGGGCTACGAGATTTAATTAATAACATTCAATGTGAAATTGTTGATAATAAAATTGATATAGCTCAAATTAATATTCAAACAACAGCACAAGAAGAAATTGTAGTTAAAAATACTAAAGATTTAATTGAAACTGTTTTTATGATTCAAGATAGTGAAACATTAAATATGTTATTAATTAATCCAATTAATACTGAAATTGGTGCTTATTATACATCAATTCTTGAAATAACTAGATTAAATAAAACATTAAATTATAGTGTAATATTTCAACAATTAGAAGAAATTATAAATTTTATACCTATAAAACTAGTTATTGATGAATATCTTAATAAAATTAAAAACACTATAATACCTAGTATAACTTATATTGCATTTATTGCTAAAATTATATCTGTTATAATTGAATCTAACATACCAATATCACATACAACATAAAATTCATTTACGATTAAATTTTTTATTATAGATATTAATATAATGATGGTATTTCTGGTCGATTTTAAACCATCTATGGGTTGTGCACATCCATATGCGAATCGACTCGCCTTTCCTATGTTCTTAATAGAATATAGGAAAGGTTTCATTTTTTATTAATAAAATAATATGGTGTTTTTTTTGAATGATCTTATTAATTTATATTCTATAATTACTAAAGATTGTAATATTAATCAATTTAATAAATATATTATGTATTTTTATGCAGATACATTAAAAAATAATATATATTTAAATAATAAATTAAATATAATTGAAATTGATATTACAGCAGCATTTCCAACAATATGTTATATGCTATACGGACGAAATCATTGGTTTTCTAAATTAATACAACAAAAAGAAAATAAGTTTGAAAAAAATAAATTTATTGCAATAACATTAACGCATAATAAAAGTCCTGATCTAATATATAAATTAACTGATCTTAATATATGGTCTAAAATAATTATTTTAGGATATTGTTACTCAATATATAATGATATTCATATTATTGAATTACAAAAAGATGGTGTTTTATTTATATACAAAAATTTAAATAATAAATTTACTTATGAACAATCTACATTTTTAAATACACTATCAAATTTTAATTTTAAATTTACGAAAAATAAAATTTATAATTATTTTCGTATAAATAAAACGTCATATATAATATATGACGATGATAATATTTTTATTAAAGGACAATATAAAAATTTACCAAAACGAATTTTAGATATTATAATTGATCTAGTTATAAACAATAAAATATATGATCAAAAATATTTAGAAAATATAAAACAATTATATTCTAACTTTTATTTTAATATTCTTATAAATGCGGGATTATATAATGAAATCAAATATAATTATATTTTTTATAACAATAAAGTAATATCATTTAATACTAGTAAATTACAAATATTAAAAACAATATATGATAGCAAAAATATAATAAATCCTATTGGATATTTATCATATATTATATATCCAATTTTATATTTATTAAGAGTTTCAAATATTTAAAACTAAATTTATTTCAAATAATAATCTATTTAGTTTTAAATTATTTAATATAGATATATATTAAATGATGGAGTTTCCTTTTTAAATAAAGGAGGATTTATGATATATTATAAAATAAATACTAATAATGAGGAAGATTTTCCGGATGTTATAATTGTAATATCATATTAAAATCCATTCAATCCCAGCTCCTCTCTTTTAAAATCTTAATTTTTAATAATAAATGATGGATTTATGGAGGATTTATGAATTCAATATCATCGCATGTAATAACTGTAATTATTCGATCTATTTGACTTTTAATATTTAATATATAAACAATAAAAAACATCTAAGGGATTGGGATGTTTTTTATTTTAAAAATAATTTATTTTTTTATTTAAAAGAGGTATATGATGTTTGAAATACTATCAAAAATAGCAACAAATCCAACTGTTCAAATAATTTGGGGAATTTTATTACCAACAATTGTTGGTGTTTATATTAAAATGTTAATGTCTTATAAAAATGCAAAATCATTTTTTGGAGTTGGTGGTACTGGGGCTTGGATAGCTGAATTAACTCCAACTGGGACTGAATATTGTAAAGTATTAGATGTTGGTTTTACATTTATTAAATTACAATGTTTAGATGGTGTTAAATATGTACATACAATAAGTTTTAAAAAACGTCCATGGAAGTTTTTAAATGCACTTTCAATAATATCAGCTAAACAAGCATTTTTAGAACAATCAAAAGAAATAAGAAAAATTAATTTATCTGGTGATGACAAATTAACTCAAAAAGAAATACAAGAAACAATAGATCAATTAAAAAATATTTTTGATGTTAAAAATAACTAAAGGATATTGTAAGTGAAAAAAAATATAAGAATTGAAGTCCCATCAGATATTGAAATTGTTCAACTTAAACCAGGTGTATATGCAGGCAATTTATGGAATCCAGATCAATTAGCTATTGAAGCTATTGATAATGGTATTGATGAAATTTTAAATAATTTTGCAAATACATTACAAATTACAATTAACAATAATGAAAATACATGTGAAGTAATTGATAATGGAAATGGGATACCTATTCATAAAATAAAATTAGATAAAAATTCAAAAGAAACTCATGATTCTATTATAGTTGCTTGCACTAAATTACACTCAGGTGCTAAATTTAATAATAATAATTATAAATATAGTACTGGTATGCATGGTGTTGGATTAATAGTTATTAATGCATTAAGTTTAAAATTTATAATTCAAGTTAAAAAAGATGATATATTATATACATATGAATTTGAAAATGGACTTTTAATAAATAATTTACAATATATAGTTAATGATAGTATATCATGGAGTACTAAATTGTGGTTTCAAATAAATCCAAAATATTTTACTAATCAAGATTTTGATATTAATAAAATTAAAAAAAAATTATTATTAATAAAATCAATGACTCCTGATTGTAGTTTATTTTTTAATAATGATCAAATACCATATATATCACGATTAACATATGCAAGTCAATTAATAAAAAAAGAAAGTAATGAAATTTCATATATTACATTTCAAAATCAAACATTTGAAATTGATATTTATTTCTCATATGCTAATATAAATAGTCCTCAATCTAATGCAAATATAGTTGGAGATTTAAATTCATTAATATGTTCTGGAACATATATAACAAATTTTCAAACTTTATTTTATAATATTGTTAAAAAAATATTTTTTAAAAATCAAATTATTAATCGTAATATAATACTTTCAAAATTAAGTGCTTATATATCAATAAGATCACAAAAATTAAATTTTAGTGGTAATGTTAAAAACAATATGTATACTGATTTAACTAGTTTTTTACAATTAATTTCAAATAAATTAGAACAAAAAATAAGAACAACAATACATATAAAACAAAATATTCAAGAATTAATTGAAAATTATATTTTACGAACTGCAAGTAAAAAAATTGTTAAACAAAAAAGAGTATCAATAGAAAATCCATTAAAAGATTGTTTAAATAATCCAGGTGATATATTATATATAGTTGAAGGACCTGGTGCTGGTAATTTAATTAAAGATTTTAGAGATATTTATAAAGAAGCAATTTTTCCAATAACTGGAAAATTATTAAATGTATTAAAATCATCAATAGATAAAGCAACGAATTCAGTTCGTTTTAAATTTTTATTAGAAGCTATTGGAATTGATATTGTAAATAAAGAAAAACAAACAAATTTTAGATATAATGAAATTGCATTAATTGCAGATTCTGATTATGATGGATGTCATATTAATGTTTTATTATTAATTGCATTATGGAAATATGCACCACAATTAGTTAAAATGGGAAGAGTAAGTATTATTTTACCTCCATTATATGGATCTGTTGTTAATAAACAATTTGTACCAATATATAATCAACAAGAATTACATAAATATAAAACTTGGAAAAGATTTAAAGGTTTAGGAGAAATGAATTCAAATGAACTTGAATTTATTATCCGTAATACAAAATATAAATATATTATAAAACCACCAAAATCATCACAAATTGAAGAAAGTATATTATCATGTATAACAAATGTTGATATTAAACGTAAATTATGTGATATTGAAAAATTTAGTTTTGAAACATTAGTACGTCAAGTTGTTCAATAAAAATTTTAAATCAAAAAAATATAGATATTAATAACATAGAATAGTAGGGATTATTTATTTTGTTTAAAATTTTTATACTAAATGGTTAGATGTATTAAATAAAAGTATTCCCTATTTTAAATTTATTTTTTAAACCTATTTTTTAATATTCTTAAGGAGATGATTATGAGTAATCAATCAATTTTTTCAAGCCCAACTAAAATAACAACATTTACTGCTGCTCCTACCGGACCTGCACCTGTTCAATCTGCATCTGCACCTGCACCTGCACCTGCACCTAGTACTCAACCTGCACCAGCAGCACCTATTACTCAACCTGCACCTGCACCTAGTGCTCAACCAACACCAGCAGCACCTAGTGCTCAACCAACACCAGCAGCACCTAGTGCTCAACCAACACCTACATCAGCAACACCTGTCGGTCCTGTTCAATTAAATCCAACACCGATTAATACAACGGGTCATGTAAAACAACGAGGTGGGAAAGGAACAAGCATTGCAGCCGGAACCCGTAAGAAAAATAGCCCACCTAAAACAACAGAAGATGTAAAATTTATTATTGATAATTATGCATCTATGGCTACAAGAGAAATTGCGGAAGTACGTGGATTGACTGAACAACAAGTTAATCGAACAGTTTATGATACAAGAAAATTTATTGCAACTGCTATTGAATCTGAAACAGACCCAGCAGAAGCTGAAAAAAAACAAGCATGGTTAGATGCTAAATTTCCATCAAAAGCAGATAATTTTGGACGGAAACGAGGTTCAACAATTGCTACAGTATTAAATGATTTAGATTTTTCATTATAAAAAATTTATAATATTAATTTTTAAAATTAAAATCCATAAAGTTATTCTAAAAATAACTTTATGGATTATTAATTTTTAAATATTATGAGAACAACATTCATGATTAATATAACTTCAAAAGATATAGAATATATTTTACAAAATATTAAACATAAATCTATTAATGAAATAGCTTCATTTTTAAATCTAACAAATATACAAGTTAATGAAATAATATATCGTATTGAACAACAAATTGATTATGATATTGATTATATAAAATCTAATGCAAAAAAGAATTATCATATATTAAAATCTAATGATATTAATAAAATTAATGATATTATTGACTGGTATAATAAAAGATTTATACCACAACGCAGTAAATATATAACAACATTAGATACAACAATATTTAATGCTTTAAAAAATTCAAATTATCCTGTTTAAAAAATATAAAATAATTTATAAATAACTAATTTTTAACTTTTTAAAAAATAGCTGATATTTTTTCAGCTATTTTTTTAATAATTATTATGACATCAAAAAATATAAAAAAAATAAAAAAACTAAAAAAACCTACCAAATATCAATTAAAACTAAAAAAACTTAAATTATTAACTTCTTGGTTATTTAATCCAAATGAAAAAACAATAGATCAAATAATAACATCAAAACAAGAATTTAATAATTTAATTTATCGAATGTTTTCATATTGTTTAACAAAACCAATCTTATTATATTATATTGATAAACATTTAAATACTTTTAAATTATTTAAATATAATCAAAGAGATATATTAAATACATTTTCAATAATATTAAAACGTTTTAATATGACTCGTAATACGATTTATTATGCAAAATTTAAAGATAATAAACAAGAAGAATTTAATAATATATTAATAAATTATTTAAATTTTTATAATATAGATTTTAATTATAATGATTTATTATGTCTATATAAATTATTTAATGCAAATATCTTAACAGAACTTATGATTCAAGAATTAAAAAATTCAATAGATAATAAAATATTAATAAAAACTAAAAAAAAAGATATAATCTTTGATGTTTCAGATATAAATCAAAAACAACAAAAATTATCAGATAAAATGAATATTTTAAATGATAAAATAAAAAAACATATATTTAATCGAGATATTTGTAAATCATGTTCATTATATAATGAATCTAAATTAATATTTGATACGAATATACAAGAGGTATCAAATGTAGATGTTATTTTTATTGGTATTAATCCATCAAAAATAGATATTGATAACAATTATTTATTTTCAGATAATTCTGGTAATATTCTTCGAAATTATATTAATAATTTATCTAAAAATTTAAATAATAATTTAACATATATATTGACAAATGCATGTTTTTGTTATTCACCATTTAAAATAAAAAATTATTCACAAATATTTAATAATTGTAAATCAATTTTACAAAATATAATAAATACATTTAATCCAACATATATTGTATTATTAGATTTAAAAGTATGTAAACATTTTAATATAAATGGTAGTATGAAACAAATTAATGCCACTATAATTAAAAATATAATACCATCAATCAATCCGATTCGACTTACAAAAGACAATAAATTAAATATTAAATTATTTGAGAATGTATTTAAAACTCTTTTTATAAATATACAACAAAAACAATTAGATAATATTTCAAAAAATAAATCTTCAATTAAATTTAAAATACCAAAAGAATTAATATTAACAAAACTTAGTGATGATTTAACATTATTTGATATAACACATGTTAATAATAAATTAATATATATTATGATTGATAAAGATGGAAAAAAAAGATATATAATCAAAGATATTAAAATTCCTATATATATAAAATATGGAAATTATCAACATTGTAATTATGTAACTTCAAAAGTTGATTTAGTTGCATATGTTAATACATTTGAAAAATCTAAAATTTCATCAAAGCTATATCAGAAATTACAAAAATATATATAAAAAGGAATTAATAATGTGGACTTTAATTGAGAAAAATTATTATAATGAATTTCTAGATGAATCTGGATTATATGATATTTTAGATAATAATGATAATATTAATGATCTTATTTTAACTAAAAAAGATAATAATTATATATTACCGAGATTATTTTATTCAAATTATAATAAAAAAACATCACGACCATTATTAAAACAATCAATTAATCCAAATGTTATATTTAAAAAAATAACAGATTTGTATAATAATATTAAATTTAAAGGAAAATTAAGAAAAGAACAAAATAAAATAGTACACCAATTACAATCTCATTTAAAAATTAATAAAAATATTAATGGAATAATACAAGCACGCCCAGGCGTAGGAAAAACAATAATATCAATATATATTGCTATTTTATTTAACAAACGTCCATTAATTATAGTTGATAATACAAAATTGTTAGAACAATGGACTGAAGCAATTTTAAATTTTACAAATATTAAATCTAAAAATATTGGTATAATAAGAGGTAATAAATTAGAAATTGATGATAATAAATATTTTTGTATTGCTATGATTCAAACATTAGTATCTAAGGCAAAAAAAGAATTAAGAAATTATTATGACAAATTTTATAATGCTGGATTTGATTTAATATTTTATGATGAATGTCATAAATCGACGTCAGCATCAAAATATGCAAAAGCATCTCTATTTATTGATACTACAAATATTATTGGATTATCAGCAACCCCATTTGTTAAAAATATACATAAGGTATTATTATATAATACAATTGGTGAAGTATTAATTAAAAGTGCAAAATATGATTTAAAACCTGAAGTATATTTCATTATATATAATTCTAAATTAGATAAATCCAAACATGCTAAACAAATAAGATATATGTTATATAATGATTTTATTTTAGGAAGATCAAAATATAATTCATTTTTACATACTAGTATAAATTATTTACAAATTATAACTAAATTATATCTAAAATTACAAAATACTGAATTTAATAAAATAATGAGTATTTGTTTTACAGTAAATCAAGTTAATGCTATACATGCATATCTTAAAAATAACAATATAAAATCTAAACGATTTTATAGTAAAAAAAATAAAATAGATAAAAAAATTGATAATAATTTAATTGCAACATATCAATATGCATCACATGGTTTTGATTATGAAGCATTAGAAGTTGTAATAATAACCTGCCCATTATCAGGTAAAACATCATTAATACAAATCATTGGACGAATATTGCGTAATTATCCAAACAAAAAGCGGGCATTAGTATTTATATTAATTGATAATAATTTTAATAATGAATTTATTAAGAAAATTAAACAAATTAAACAAATTATAAATACAGAATTTGGAAAATGTAAAACAGAAATTATTAATATTTAAGGAACGATTTAATGAAGTATAAAAAACAAATTAAATTTTTTAATAAATATGTTAAATATTATCAAAAAAAATTAAATTTATTAAATTGGGATATACATATATTATCTCAAGATAAACCTGGAGCAAGAGCTTCTGCGTATTGGACTTTTTATAACAAAACATGTTCTATTTGTTGGTCAGAATCATGGATAGAAAAAAATCCATCAAAAAAAGAAATAAAAAAAGTTGCCTTTCATGAAATATGTGAAATTTTTTTATCAGAAATAACTGATAAATTAAACAGATATTATTCTGAAAATATAACAGAGGGAATAATACATAATATAATTAGAACTTTAGAAAATACATTATTAAAAACATATAAATAATATTTTGTAAATATAAGATAAAAAATTATTGATATTTAAAGGAGATCTAATGTCTAATAATCATCAACTAACTCATGAAATTAATTTTTATCAATATAAAGATAATATTCAATTTATTCATTCTAACACTAATAGATGTGCTGAATTATCGATAATGGATGTTCAAGAATTACAATTTATATGTAATAATATACAACAAGGTTCTAAATGTTGTATTATTAATAATATAAATAATAACGATCATTGGTTATTTTTCAATAGATTATTTCGACATAATTATATAAAAGATAAAAAATTAAATATTGGACGAAAATTATTATCATCTGTAATTAAATTTGTAGATGATAATAATTTTAATATATTTTGTATGGTTAATCCATATCATGGTATGGATAAAAAACGTTTAATTAAATTATATAAAGAATTTGGATTTGTTAATATTTTTGATTGTAAACAATATGATATAGGATTAATTCGGTATTATAATTCTATTTAGTTTTAAATTATTTAATATAGATATAATAATAATAAGGTTTACATCCCAAAAGATCCTATCCTTGGTAGAGGAGAAGATATGATATAGGAGACAGCCCCTTGTGCTTACCGATCTTGCACATTACCGGTGCAAAAAAGGTGATAATATTAGATACTACCTCCCTATATATCTAATTAGTTATCATGTTCAAAACCGTGAATAGCAAGGAAGGAGGAAGGTAAACCTTTATAAAAAATGGGCATTTAGCTCAGTCTGGTAGAGCCACCGGCTCATAACCGGTCGGTCACTGGTTCAAATCCAGTAATGCCCATCATTTTTTATTTTTAAAGGGATATTATAATGAAAATTGCGTTTAGTGGTGTTTCAGGCAGTGGTAAAACAACAATAGTACCAATTATTGCAAATAAATTTGCATATAATGCAATATATTCAAAAATATCAATTACAAATCATAAATATAATATCGAATTAAATCAAAAAGAATTTAATTATAAATTACAAGAAGAAATTTTAGATACTCAAATCAAAAATGAAAGTGAATTATCTAATTTTATAACTGATAGATCAATATTAGATATATTAGCATATACAGCAAGTTATTATGCAGATATAGATTCTAAATGGTTTATACAATTCCATAAAAAAATTATTGATAATTATTCATATGATATAATTATTAAATTTCCATTTAATATATTACCAAATAACGATACTTATATTAAAAATTTATTAATTAATTCAGTATTATATTCAATTATATCTACTGAAAGTAAAATGAAACATTTTAAAGTTATTGAGATTCCATATAATATGATAAAATCTGGTATTAAAGAAACATCAAATTTTATTATTAATTGTATTGAATCTTATTTAACTAAACAGTCAATAATATCTAGAAATAATCGAAAAAGGAATAATAATGATTAATATCTATACAGATGGTAGTTGTTTAGGTAATCCTGGTAAGGGTGGATGGGCATTTATTATTTTTAATGAACATAACGAAGAACTTAATAGACAATCAGGTTCAAAACGTCATACCACTAATCAAAGAATGGAATTAACTGCAATTATAAAAGCATTAGAAAGTATAAATATTAAAATATTAAAATTTATTGAAATTACAATTAATACAGACAGTCAATATTGTAAAAATATTGCTACTAAATGGATTAATAATTGGAAACAAAATGAATGGCATACTGCGTCTGGAAAACCTGTTAAGAATATTGATTTAGTTAAAAAATTATATAAATTAATTAAATTGAATGATATTAAATGGAATTGGGTTAAAGGGCATTCGATAAATGAAAAAAATAATATTGTTGATTCAATGGCTGTTGAAGCTGCTAAAAAACAATTATAGAAAAGTTAATTTTTATAATTATTGTTTATTTTATTATTGTAAAAATGAAATTGATATACGAATTACTAAATATATTAATAAAATATTATCAAAAATTAATTATTTGTATATTCCAAAAAATTGTATTCTACATTGTATATCATCACCTTCATGTCATTTAGTTGAACTAAATAAACGCCAAATTATTAAGATACGACAAAATTGGTTATATCTTGGTGATCTTGTATTTTGTGAAACTTGTGAAGAATATTTTTCATTAGATTGGAGATTATAACTATAATTATGAATACTGTCTCTAAAATTAATTGGATTCGATATAATAATATTTTAAAAACACAAACTTTTGCAAATTTATGCAGACAATATATTTCATTAATTTTTAAAAATCATCATATATCATTTAAACAAAAATTAATATTATTATATAATACACAAATTAAAAAAGAACATATGGTAAATGTTGATTATATTAAAGCCAATCATATAAATACAATAAATACAATAACAATAACAATATATGGAGATTGGTTAACTGATAAATTTTTTCGAATTTATACTAAAAATATACAGTCAAATTCAATTAGATTATTTACAAATGATATCTATTATTTTAGAATAATAAATGATTATCGTTATTTTTTACATTTTGGTAATAACTGTTTTAGATTAGAATTAGTATTTGGTATGAAAGCTAGATATTTAAAAATGATATATAGAATATCGAATGATAGTGAAGATACAGTTTATTTTAGTTTTGGAATCCCGTTTATAATTACGGTATATTTAATACTTGATCATAATAAAATATCAAATATGCTTGAATCAATAACAGGTAAATATAATACTCGTGAATATGGTTTTTGTATTATATTTGATAAATACCCAGCTATAGAATTTTCCTTTCATTCAAATCCAAATGGGAATTTAATGAATAATAAATTATGGCATGGTTGGTCTAAATATTATACATTCGAAACATTATTAAAGGGAGAATCAAAAGTTTCAAATCAAATAATATCACATAAAACAATAAGTTTTATAATGCCAGCAAATATAAAATGTGGTTATAAATCAAAAAAATATAATGCAAATGTTACTAAAATACAATATATAACAAAATATTCTCATTGGTTTCAAAAAAAATGGTTTCGATGGATAGTTGAAGTTAAAGAAGGTATTCCACATCCAGGGAAAGGAACATGTGGTCATAATTGTGGTGAAACTAAAACATATAGTATATCATTTTCAACTAAATCATTAATATCAAATGAACAAGATGCTATTTCAGCTTTCATAATAGATATTAATGATATTCGAAACAAATATCCATTATAAAAAGGATATATAATGAATAAAAACATTATATCTCAGAAGATAAAAAGACCAGATTATACATATGATAGTTTATATAATAAAACACCAGATGAATTAATTAAAATAAAAATAGAATTGCAAAAAAAATTATATATTATTAATAAAGATAAACAAATATTAATTAATAATATATTATTTTTACAAAACAGAATTAAAACTGAGTCTAATGATAAATTATAATTTTTATGCAGATGTAGAACAAAAACATAATTATGTGAAATATTCAGATACTGATAGTTTACTTATTAATATACCACAAATAACTGAATTTAATATTGATAAGAAAATAAAAATAGTAGAAGAAGTATCTAAATATATTAATATGAATATTACAAATTTTATGAATACTTATATGTTACCAAAATGTGGTATTAATCCAATACATAATTACACAGACTTTAAAACAGAATTTATATTATTAGCTATGATTTTTTTAGATGTTAAAAAAAATTATATTTTACAAAAAGAAGTAAAAGAAGGATCAGTATATGATCCTCCAAAAATTGATTATACTGGTGTTGGAGTTACAAAAAGTGATTTATCTAAATTTACTCAAAATTATATTACACATGTTATAGAAAATATTTTACTTAAACAAAACGCAATGCATAAAGATATATTACATCAAATTAATACATATACAATTGAACAACATAATTTAATAAAACAACAATTAAAAGATTTTAATTGTTTATATATCGGAAAACCAGCAAAATGGGGTGGAAAAAAATATGATCGTTATCCAACACAAATTATAGGTATGAAATTATATAATACTATGTATAATTCAGTTATATTCACACCAATTAGTGCTGGATTACGAGTACCAATTAAGATAATAAATGAAGTTAAATTTACAAAACTAATAAATATATATAATAATAAGCATGAATATTTTTTAAATGATATAAAATATAATAAAATTACAAATATAACAATTCCTTATACATATGATCCTAAAATACTGAAAAATCAATTTAATAAATTTCAAATTATTTTTGATTTAGATGGTATTTGGCAAGTTATTTATTCAAAAACTTGTCAACGTATTATTAATATTATACAAAAAATAACATAATTATTAAAGGATTTAAAATGAATAAAGTAAAATTAGAAGATTTTGATTTAGAACATATTCAATATTTACAACAGCTTGTAAATTATTATGGATATTCTTGTTTAACTGAAGATGATCAATATTTATTAGAACAATGGAAAAATAATGTTAAAAAATAAATTTATAATATTAATATTTTTTATAAATATAATCTGGCTTAAAGTTTTAATAAATAATAATCTTAATCTAATTATTAAAATAACAAAAATACAAAATGGATGGTTATTTCATTTAAAAAGTTCATCTGGGAATGACTTATTATTTATAAATAATTCTAAATATATATTATTTAATATATTAAATAAAACTAAATTATGGTGTGTTTATGAATGAAATTCAAGAAATAGAATCAGATTCATTACAAACATTATTATCAAATCAATTAAAATACTATAATTTTTATAATGTTGATATCGCAATTCCACAATATTATGCAATTAAATATTATATTGATAATCCAAAAGATACAATTAATAAACCACAAAAATTACCAATATCATTCTGTGATATTGAATGTTACACAGATTATAAAGGATTTAATTCAATTAAAGAAGCAACAGTGCCAATAAATGCAATTACAGAATATAATACAATTACTAATACATATACTGCAATGTTAGTATTAACAAAAACAAATTATCAATTATTTGGTATTAATAAAGATGGAAGTAATTCTGAACAAATTAAACAACAAATAGTAAAACAAATTAAAACTGAATTAATTAAAACAAAATATTTTAAAACATCTGATAAACTTGAATTATTTTTATTTAATAATGATCGTGATCTTTTATGTTTTTATTGGGATTTAATACATTCAAATGATCCAGCAATTTTAGCTGGATTTAACTCAGATAAATTTGATTATCCATATATATATTTTAGATTATGCAATTTATTTAATGCAGCAAAAGCAAATCAAATTGTATCTAAAATAAATAAAGTTAATGTTGTTGGAGAATTTGTAAATATTGGAGAATTTGGTTATGCTGACATTTTGTATTTATTTAAACCACGAGATGAAGGTGGATTAAGCTATGGGAAAAAATTAAGCCAATATTCATTAGATTATATTTCAAAAAAATTTTTAAATTTACCCAAGTATGATTTTAATTCTGAAGGATATACATCATTAGATCAATTATATGATTATAATCCTATTAGATTTATATTATATAATATTGTTGATAATATATTAAATGTTCGATTAGCTGAACAATTTGATCATATAAATAGATATAATGATATTAGACGTTTGACAAAAGCACCATATTCATTTGGAATTGGTGGTATTTCGAAATTATATGATTCTTTTATATTACATGGACTTACTAAACAAAAAAAATATGTGCGTTTTGGTATTTCACAAGAAAAAGCAAAAACAATTAAAACAGATAAATTATTGAATATACCAATTACAATATATAAGAAAAATCAATTAAAACCATTAGATATTTCATCTAAAATGTATCGTAAAACAGTAAATAAATATGTTGGTGCATATGTAAAAAAACCACATCCAGCTATTATTTTACAAGGATTAAATCTAGATTTAGATGCAACATCATTATATCCAGCGATGACAACTCAACATAACATTTCGTTTGATACATTCATTGGTATTGTTATTAATCCATCATTATACACCACTTTAAATATATTATCACAATTATGTGGTAATACAAATATGTTACCTGATTCATTACCAATAAGAATTTCAGAAATGATCCAAAAACATATAAATATTAATCAATATGAAAATAAAAAAAATGCATTTAGAAATTATTATTATATTATATTATATTTGTATTCTGAAATTATAAGATCAAAAATACAATTTCAAAACATTTGTATGCCAAAAACAGATAATGAAATAAAAATATTAAAATTATATTTAATGCCATTACTGGATACAATAAATACAATACATATGTTAAGTAGTAAAGAATATAATCAATTTATGTATGACTATTATTTCATGACTGAAAATGATTTATTATCAAAATATAAATCAATAAATATATGGATTATAATAAATCCATATGAAACTAATTCACAATTAATATCATTACCATTAAATCAAGCAATACAACATATCCAACAATATGTTTCAACTATTTCTGGATCTCTATTTTTGAAGCATGATATAAAAAAAGGTATGTTTTATGATATTATTACAATGTTATGGGAATTAAGATCACAAGCAAAAAAAACTAGAAATACATTTGATCCAAGATCAGATGATTATATATTTTATGATAAATTACAAACAACATTTAAAGTAGTAAATAATTCTGGATATGGAGTTTTTGGATTATCATCATTTAGATGGTCTTCTCATCATTTAGCTGGAGCTATTACAACATCAGGTCGTTTAGTTAATAAAATAGCACAAGAAATAACAGAACAATGTCTAACGGCGAGATATGGTGATTATCATGTTAAGTCAATTAATTAGTAAAATATTAAATAATAATAAAATTATTGAATTTGATGAAGCAATAAATCAAAATAAATTATCAATTATTATAAAAAGTGAAAAAGGTCCTATTCAAAAATTTAAAACTATTATAAATTCAAATAAAGGAAAAATAAATAATGTCCCAAAATAATTTACCAGATAAAATGCCTGTACCTAATCCTATTTCTGATTCTAATCCTAATACAGAAATTCAAACTATTTATACAACTGATCAACCAACTATAAATCCTGCACAAACAATTATAACAAATTCAGAAGATATATCGTCTGGAAATATTGATCAACCATCACCATTTACAAATCAACAACCATTTCAACCAGCTATAACTGTTCCAGATGGCTTATCATCTGAAAATCAATTAACACCAGCACAAGAATTACCAGAACAAGAACAAATAATTCCAACACCAACACCACCACCACCAACACCACCACCAACACCACCAACACCACCACCACCAACACCATTATTACAACAAAAACCAAAATATGAAATTATTAGTTTATTTTGGTTAATAAATTATGTAAATAATAATGAAATTCCACTTATTAGTATTAATTATAATGCGCAATTTGTAAATTTACGAATTGTTTTATATAAACTTAATGGTTCTTTACAATCAGCATATATAGATACATCTAAATGTAAAAAAATAACAACATTTAATATATTTAGTGAAAAAGCATTAGAAATATTAGATATTTATAATTATATGAAACATGATCAAGAAACTATTTCTATTTATAATTTAGAAAGATTACATGGTAATCAACATGATAATTGGAAACCATCATCTACTATATTTCATATTAATAAACAACAAATTCAATGTCAAGTTATTGATAAACAACAACAATATATTTATACATTTATGAATTCTCAATTAAATATGTTTTTAAAATCTTTAAATTTTTTAATTAATGGTCAATCATGGACAGTTAGTTTAATATCAAGTATAATGAGATAAAATGAATTGAATATCTATAATAAATAAGAATATAACTTATTATAGATATTCAATAATATGAGGAAATATATGTCAAATCAATCAAAATTTAATAAAAAATTATTAACAGATATTCAACATACAACACCAGAAATAAAAATTAATATTAATAAAGTTGGTATTAGAGATATTATAATGCCAGTAAAAATAAGTACAAAATGTTTTCATACTATAACATCAATAGCTAAATTTTCAATCTATGTTAATTTAGATAAAACACAAAAAGGGACACATATGTCTCGATTTATAACTGAATTACAAGAATATATAAACACACCAATATCGTCAATATCATTAGGTAATATATGTAAAAAAATTTGTAAAGAATTAAATGCAACGGAATCATTTATTGAATGTTCTTTTAAATATTTTATTAATAAAAAAGCTCCAATTAGTAATTATATTGGATTAATGGATTATAATGTTATTTTTAAAGTACATCATAAATTATTTTCAAATGAATCTTTTAATAACTTTAATATGATAGTATCAATACCAATTACAACAGTATGTCCTTGTTCAAAAGAAATTTCAGATTCAGGTGCACATAATCAACGTGGAATTATAACAATTAGTATTAATATTAGTCCAGATTATGATGAAATTATTTGGATTGAAGATATAATTCATATTGCAGAATTTAACGCATCATGTGAATTATATCCAATATTAAAAAGAAAAGATGAAAAATACGTAACTGAAAAAGGTTATGATAATCCGAATTTTGTAGAAGATATAGTTAGAAAAATAGCAGTAATTATGGACACATATAAAGAAAAAAATAAAATTATAAATTATATAATTGAAATTAAAACATATGAAAGTATCCATAATCATAATGCATATGCAATGATTAGAAATTAATTTTTTAATAATAAAAAAATATAAAAATAATTAGCTGATTTTAAATATTAATTAAGTTATAAATTAATAAATCTGGTGGTAAAAAGTAAATCACCAGATTTTCTTTTTTTATAGTCTAAAATTAATTTTTATTCTTAAATTAATTTTAGTATATTTAAAACTAATTGCTTTAGTAAATAATGACTTATAAAAGTAATAAAGGAAAATAATATATGTCAATAAAACCAACAATTATTAATGCTTATAGTTTAGAAGATTTTTATTTTCAAACAATATATAATACAATTAAAAATGGACGGGAAATTATTATAAAAAAACCAGATATGGAAGATACTTTACGATGGCAATTAGATTTTTTAGTTGGCAATATTCAAAATCCAGGTATAAAACCATTATTACCAAGAATGCCAGAATCATCATCAATACCAAATCCAGTAGATGATAATTATATAGATAATAATTTACAATATTATATGACTGACACTATTAATCCAAATGAAGAATATACATATGGACAATTTTTATCATGGCAAATAGAATGGTGTATTAAACATTATAAAAAATACCCAAGTACACGACATTGTTATATGCAAGTTGGTATTCCAGAGATGTTAAAAGGATATGATGAAAACCCAGTAAAACATTCACCATGTTTAAGAAGTGTTGATACTTGTATTAAATATAATTCATTAATATTTCATATTGTATTCAGATCTTGGAATATTTGGTCTGCTATGCCTGCTAATCTTGCTTGTTTACAACTAGTAAAAGAATATATGGCTGATTCAATTGGTATTAAAGATGGACCTATGTTTATTTCATGTATTAAAGCTGGATTATCAAATGATGTTTTTCAATTAGCTCAAGATCGTACGAGATTAAATAGAAATGATTATATTAATTTAATTAAAAAGTAGGAGTAATGATATGATATCTGAAATAGTTGAAGTGAAATATTATAATTCTAGTAAATTATTTACAAAATTACGTAATATTACAATGTTACAACAAAAACATATCTATCCATATGAATTAGCTTCAATGTCAATTGAAAAATTAAATTTAGATTTATTAAGTCCATCTCAAAATTATATAATTAAAGATCATTTATTACAAGTAGAAGAATTAAAATTTAAATTAAAAACATATAATATTGACATTTTTAATTTAAATGGATATATAACAATGAAAATTATAAAAGATAAAACACCAATAAAAATTGATTTATTACCAATTATTGTTGAAGAATATATATTAGATAATGGACAAATTGCATATATAATTGCAGATGGAATGCATCGAAGTTATATGGCTTATTTACAATCAATAAATCCTGAAATAGTATTTATTAGAGGAATACCAAAAAAATTATCATATTATGCATATCCAGTTAAGATAGATAATTGGAATCTAATACCTCAATTTAATCATAATCTTCCAGCAGATAATTCTCATATTAAAAAATGGCGAAAATATAGTAAAAATGAAAATTATAAATACTATCGAAATTATAATAGTAAATTTAATAATTGTAGTAAACCGAAAGGAGGTTATTAAAAATGAAAAAAGTATTTCTTGGTGGGACTTGTAATAATAGTAATTGGCGTGATAAGATAATAATTTATTTGAAAAAAAATAATTTAGATTATTTTAATCCAGTTGTTAATAATTGGACTTCAGAATGTATGAAAGAAGAAATTAAACAACGAAAAGAATGTGATTTCTGTTTATATACAATAACACCAAAAATGACCGGAGTTTATTCAATTGCAGAAGTAGTTGATGATTCTAATAAAAATCCATTAAAAACAATATTAGTTTTATTACAGACAGATGGTATTGATAAATTTAATAAAGGCCAATGGAAATCTCTTTTATCCGTACAACGTATGGTTGAAAATAATGGATGTTTTGTATTTTATAATTTATTAAATGCTGCTAATTATATAAAACAATTATCTATTCATATGGAAGATATTAATGGATTTAAATAATGAACTTTTTAAAATTGTTATTAGAAAATATGGTATAGAAGCACAATTAAATATGCTTATTGAAGAATGTGCTGAATTAATAGTAGCTATTAATCATTTTAAACGAAATAGAAAATCATTTAATTCTGTATTAGAAGAAATAGCAGATGTTTTTATAGTTGCAAATCAATTTAAATATAAATATAAAAAAATTATAAATCCGATTATAAATTCTAAATTAAAACGTCTTAAAGAAAAACTTAATAAGGAAGATTTAAGTGATAATAACAATAAATAATGAATTCGATGAAAAATTACATATAAATAAAAATAATGATATTATATTTTGTCAAAAATTTGAGTATATTAAATATGAAAATGATGATGATTATATTGGACTTGTATTAAATGCTCAATATTTTAATTTATTAGAATATAAAAACAATTATATTATTGGCATACCAATAAAAATACAAATACCGTTATATTATAAATTAGAATTTGAATCTATTATACCAGGTTTAAAAATCGATTATTCATATTATAAAGAAACATTTTTTAATCATGAATGTAAATTTCATATATATAATGGTGTTCAATTTTATTTTAAAATATATGATATTAATTTAATAAACTTTAAAAATAATCTTAATTTTATAGGATATATAAATATTATATCTTTATTTAATCAAATAAAACCATTAAAAACATATCCTAATATTTATATAATTACAAATGATAAATTATATACTGATTTTTTATTTTTATAATTTTTTATAAATTAAAATTTTATTATATAATAGATAGTTATTCATTTTTTAGGTAAAAATAAGAACTTGTTTTTTATTAAAACAAGTTCTTATTTTTTACCTAAATTTTAAAATTATGCAGTTGGTCTATATGAATGATCTAATGAATCTTTAATACCATTCCAAGTTGCAGCATATCCACCAGTTGCAACTTTATTAAGTATATTTATCGCTTGATCTCCAATTCCATCTGATAATGTTAGTGGAGATCCATCAAAATGCCATGTAAGACTAATCTGTGTAGAATCATTTGTTGATATGTCTTGATTTAATGTATCATATGGAGAACTTTCTGGCCAAACCCCATCATATAAAAATACTTCTTCTAAATCAGATTTTAATAATTCTTTTTGATTAACACCAACTGGTTTTGTAATTATAGCATACGCTAAACCTTTGAACGATTTCGGAATCCATTCATCTCCAGATAATTCACTAACTCCAACATGTGTATCAAAAATACCACTCCATACATTAATTAATTTTAACATAGTTAAATTTTTATATTCACGATGAGTTGTTGTAAATGTCCGAGTTACAGTCTGACCAGTTGGAAATGAAGCTCCTAATCCACCTTGACCAGGAATATCTGCAGTATTTAAATTTCGACTATGTGGTGTAAATCCTTCAGCAGTTGATAAAAACCAACGTTGAATATTATCTATTGAATTTATTTTAGCGTGCTTTGTATATATAACATCTGGAACTTGTAAAATAAATTGCCAGTATCCTGAAATATATGGTATATTCTCTCTTTGATAACCACCCATATATCTTGTTAATGTGCGGGGACCATCTCCTGATAATAATTTTCCAGATAATTCTGCTCCTAATCTTGACATAATTGAAACACCAGGCATTTAAATACCTCCTATTTTTAAATATAAAAGATTAATACGCAATTAAACGTACATTAATTTTTTCGATAGCACGAATAAGTTTCAAACTTAGTAAAATATTAAGTTCACTCAAAGCATTATCAAAATCTAATTGAATTTTAAACCAAGTTATAGCAACAAATCGGTCATAAGAACCTGAATCTAAAAATTTATTCATGTGATTATTAAGTCGAATATGAGCTTGATTAAGCCAATATTCAGTTGCTTTTCGTTGAATTATATCTTTTAATAATTTTGGTATACTTTGTTTTAGATAATGAATGAATTTTATAGCATGTGCACGTTTAAGTATAGATAACCGTTTCCATGTAGTAAATTGATTAATAAAATAAATACCATCTGGTTCCAAAATAGTAACATTTAATTCAGCATCATTAAGATCACCCATTTTAGTCCAAGAAGGTACATATGATAACTTAATTGGCTCTTGAATTGCTCCTTTTTCAATATTAGCTACTGGTTCTGCTAGCCAATATTTATCATCACAATATAAATGCCTATCAATAGCATGATAAACAGGAGACATTGCAACTTTATGTCCAGTTTCAATATCATCAATTTCTCGATATTGAACATATAACATAGCATTATATGTATTCCAAGCAACTACAGTTCGTCGATAATTTAAATCTTCATCTGGAGATACTGAATTATATCCTGTATCTCCTAATAATAAACAATCATCACGTAAATCAACGAGTTCTCGAGCAGCATTCTGAATTACAGAATCATAACCACCAGCATATACATAATTAAATATGAACCAAGGATAAATTGATTGTGTGATATTTTCAATACTTCCATCTACACTAGTTAAAGTACCATTATATGCTTGAGCTACTAATCCTCGTAAGACAGTATTAGTAGTTAATGTTAAACGCCCAAAAGAATCATATTGATCACCACAACTTCCTCCATCAAATTGGATTCCTTCTTCTCCAACAATATTTAATTTAAGAATATCACCTTCATTTATCATTGTCATAATTTGAAGTCGTTTCAATTCAGCATCAGGAGCATTTAATAAAACATCAACACCTAATCCAGATTTGCATGAAAATAAATCACTTTCTTGATTAATAACACTTTCAATATATAAATCCCGTCCAGTTACAACATCACGAATTACAATATCATCTTTTGTTTTTTCAATTAATGAAACATTCCATGGTCCTTCAACTAATGAAATATTTCCATCTGCAAATTTTTCATAAATACCAATAGTCATAAATGCATATTTATATAATGGATCACCATCATCATTAATATAAATAGATTCATATTCTACATTTCGAACACCTTTAATAAATAAATTATCATAATATTCACCAACACCATTTGCATAAAAATAATAAACATTATCTGCATCTAGTGTTTGAAAATAATCTATATCTTCAACTCCATATCGATTTATAGTTTGAAATGGAACATAAGATTTTAAATTCTCTGTTACTGTAGTTCCAACATATTTTTTATCTATGGTAAATTCCCCATCAATAGTATTAACCTCAATAATTTGGTATGCATGTTCATAAGTTGATGAAACTGGAAAAACCCAATCACCAATTTTGACTAATGAAATTTTTGATGGATCTGAAGCAGTAACAACATTTGACCCATCAGTAAATACAAAATCTTCTGTAATAGTTAACACACCATTATAATATTTATATATATCTAAATCAACAGTAGTACTTCCAGTATAATTATGTTCTAATTGTAATGTATATGTTGTACTATCATCATCATTGACAATATTAATAATTTTTTCTCGATTAGTAGCTGTATCACCAGCAGCATATACATAATCACCAATAGCCATATTTGTTAATCCAGCTTTATCAGTTACAACTGTATCCGAATCATTAGTAAATGAAAATTTTCCTGAATATAATTGAATACTTCCTGATGGATCGTTATATTTAATTATGGCGTTCGATAATGTTGAATTTGGTGATACAGGTCTTACCGTATATAATATTCTTGCTCGTTTGAGATGTTGTCTACAAAAATAATGTCCATGACCTGTTCTAATAAAATTCGCAGGACCATATAACTTTTTAAATTTATCCCAATCATTTGTTTCAACTACTCGTCGATCAGGACCTCTATCACTTAAAATTACAACAAATGCTGCTCGATCAAGTTCAGTTTCGACCCCAGAAAAAGATCGATCTTCAACATCAACATATATAGCAGATAAACGTCTATCTAGCTGTGTCATATTATTCTCCTTTTTAATAAACATTTAATAAACATTTAATAAACATTTAATTATTTTAAAAATTAATATATTTTTAATTTATTATTTATATTAATACTTAATATATTAAGAAACTACAAACCATTCAACTGTAAATATAGTATCAACACCAATATAATGTGGTGGAAATGTAATTCTCGCAAATAATCTTGTATTATTACCATGTACAGCATATAATGCAGCTTCATCTACTTTAACAGTATTACCTACTGTCAAATTTGTAGGTTCATCATTTGTAATAACACAAGATGCTTTAACTATGGTATAATAATTTTCACCAGGACATTGTAAATTTTCATCTGGGTTTTCAGCAAAATCAAAAAAACCATCACTTTCAATACTTTTAACAACATTATTAACACCATTTGGCGATGTTAAAAATATTGAATTGCCAGGATCAATTTGTATTGGATCTAATAGATCTTTATCACAAGAATCAGGCCCATTAAGAGTTATTAATCCACCGGTACTATTTGATCCTCCAGATCCAATTCCAAAATGAGTAACATAATGACTCCTTACATCTTCTGATCCTATTGGAAATTTACCAAATATTTTCTGAGGAATAAATTCTCTTCCTGGTAAAACAACAATATTATTCGTAATTTCAACTAATTTATGATCTAAAATAATACGAGCATAATTTTTTGAAAAATCTACATTATTATTACTTATATTATTAAAATCATTAAGTGTCATAATTCCATCGTAATCATATAATTTTAAATGATCAATTGATATAACTTTTCCCATATTTTTTCCTTTTAAATATTTGTAATATTATAATAATCAGAAATTACAATATTATCAGTATGAAATTTATTTATTAATAAATTAGCTGTTGAGATTATAGGTATATCTATATGCGGTAATTTTTTTAAAATATTACATTTTATTTTATCAATTGTTATTGGTAAAACAGATGTATTATGTTCAATAATATTTTTTTCATATTGATCTTCTGGATTTATTATATTAAATTTATTATTAAAATCAGATACAACTTTTATATGCTGATCACCAATTAATTGTGTATGAAATGGTTTAAATTCATGTAATAATGTATATGTTGGAGTTTCTTGTGGTTTTATAATTAAATATGGTAATGATTGTAATAAATTATCTAAATATGATTGATATATCTTATTACTTTCCATAAATTTAAGTGTTTGAAATCCATATATTAAATCATCTAAAATAGATGTTGTCTCTGTAATTTTATTCTGACTAGATGTAATTCTATCTTTAATATAATAAATTAAATTTTTATCAATAGTAGAAGACGAGCTTAATAAAAAAGATTCAAGATCATCACAAGAAATTTCTCTATTCTGTTGTGAAATATTAATAAATGGATCTCTAATATATTTTGAAAAAAAATCATTTGCTTGATTTGTTGTTTTTATATCAGAATATTTATTAATTAATTCTTCTAATTGATTTATTTGATATTTAAAATGCATAGATGGTGTTATTATAGAAAATATTGGTATTGGTATTTGTAATAATGGTAAAACACCATATGTCATATTATAATATTTAAGATAAACATAATAATATAATTGATACCAACTAATTAAATTTAAATAAAATATTCTTTTTGGTATTGAATAATTAAATTCTTCTTTAGAATCACACTGATTTGGTATTAAATCAGTATCTAAATAACGCATTTCTAATCGAATTTCACGATCATAATAATGACTTAATGTTATCATATGTTGTAACTGTTCAAATGCACCTATTTTATTATAAACAATATAAAAATCTAATAATAATAAATTAGTTTTAAATGGTGTGATAATATTATTATTTAATCGTAAATTTTCTAATTGATCTTCAGTTATATAAAATTTTTCAGCTCGTGGATAAATAAAATCATAATTTAGTTTATAATTAATAATTCCAATTTGTTTTGATAATGATTTAGATTCATAAACTATATGTGGTATAAAACACCAAGTACCAATATTGTCATTACCAACATCACAATCTATATATAATTCATATATGTTTAACCGATTATTAAATTCAGCTGCTAATTTTTGTAAAAAATATAGAGTTCCACTATATTTGTGAAAATCTATAAAACTAGATATCAATATTTCTTTTTCAGATATTGTTAATTCATTAATAGTATCATGTGGAAAACCATCAGATGTTAATATCAAATTATATATTTTAGCACTAATAACATTAGATTCAAACATTTCTTTAAATATTTGTGGTATTTCACAATAAGAGTCTTTAAAATAATATTCTTTTAAATATTTTACTACACTAACAAAAGTTTCATCATCTTTATAAGGCTTATATTGTTCTATATACTTTTCAAAATATTCTTTTAATTTATTATATTTCATATTTTATAAAATCCTAAAAGTTGGCATTATACTAAATCGAGTCTATAAATAATTTAAATAATCTTAATAATTGATTCATATTATATAAATCAATTGAATAATTATATTCAATTAATTCATTTACGAAAATATTTGGTCTTACTATATTTTCTTGTATTGGATTTCCTTGTAAATCTATATAATTAGTATTTTTAAATAAATAAACATTATATGGTCTTAAAACATTTTCAAAATATCGTTTATAATTTTTTGATTTTGTTAAATAATTAAATAATATTTTATTTTGTTTAATAGATATATAATTATTAGTAGTATAGAGTTCTAATCTATTATCAAATAATATTTTTAAATTATTAAAACACTTTTCTAAATAAGAAATATGTTTTAATAATTTAATATAATCATTATATTTTATATTTTTTTCTTCTGTTAATAAATATGCAAAATGGTTGTGAAATTGTAAATTATTTAAATTTAATATTGGTGCTCGTTCTAATGTTAAATCAAACCAATTAAGTT
>Ga0256845_1000821_pt1 | contig 27020 bp, 25 predicted proteins | sample RiftiametaG_FD_189101 | JGI IMG/M metagenome (GOLD analysis project Ga0256845, IMG submission 189101) | Tube worm associated microbial communities from hydrothermal vent at the East Pacific Rise, Pacific Ocean - Riftia | ecosystem: Host-associated > Annelida > Integument > Unclassified ... | reverse complement strand
ATTCTAATTTTTGTTCGAGCGTCACTTTAACGCGCACTTTATTCTGTTTTTTATCTGACATATTTGATCCTAATTACTGGGGGGATTATAGGCTAGAAAACCTTCCAAGTTAATTAGACCATTACAGAGTGACATCAATTAAAAGATCATTCAAAATGGCATCTACTTTCATGGTATGTCCTTGGTCAAGTTTGTTTGGCGATAGATCTGATCACCAAATACCATGAAAGTTCCTTCTATTCGTATATACCTTTGTTTTTATTAACTATTTCGTGGGGATTGCTCAGACTCTGATACCTGCGTCTGTTTCTGTGAAACAGATAAAATGTAGGCGTTTTTCAAGCATTCCATAGGCGACGTAGCGTATTTCATCATAATCATAGCGCTTATCTTCATATATCCAAGCGTCATCCCGACTATCAGGCTTGTTTTGTTGAAATTGATTTTGTGATTTTGGCATATGAACTTGTCTTTAAATGCTAATGAATAGAAGCATTTTAACGCACAACACTGATTGGTTAAATGTAGATTTGTTGTATGCTACATAAAAGAAGATTTCACGGCTAAAAGAAACAAATAGTATTAGTTTATGATGATATTTGATTGAATAGTGCAAATAGATAATAGATTAGAATGGACAGTAGGTATATTTTATATGTTAGTCTACTTTAATTATTAATCAGAATGTTGGTTCTCATGGCTTAAAATCATCAGTGATTTTGCATGATTAAATCAATATTTTAATTATTCTTTTACTATAACAATAAAGGCTTGGAAGATGTATCGATGGTAAATTCTACTCCGACTCAACGTAATGTGGCGCTAGATGTGATGCGCGGGCTTACTATAGCGGCCATGATACTGGTGAATAATCCAGGCTCATGGGATTATGTTTATTGGCCACTTGCTCATGCGAATTGGCACGGATATACTCCAACTGACCTAGTGTTCCCCTTTTTTCTTTTTATTACGGGTTCGGCGATGTTTTTTGGGTTAAGCCGATTTGACTATCAACCTTCTTCTGATGCATTAAAAAAGTTGCTAAAAAGGGTATTGATCATCTTTGGCATAGGCCTGTTCTTGCACGCTTATCCTTTTATAGAACCGTTCTCAAACTTAAGAATTATGGGGGTGCTTCAACGCATTGCCATTGCATATGGCATTGCTGCTCTTGCCGTTTTGTACCTTTCAAACAGAGGTGTCATTCTATTTACGGTAGCGATTTTGTTGCTATATTGGTTAATATTAATTGTTGCTGGTGGTGTGGACCCTTATAGCTTAGAAGGGAATTGCATTACTCCTATAGATAGGCTGATTCTTGGAACTTCACATATGTGGGACGGGAAAGGAATCGCTTTTGATCCAGAAGGCTTAATGAGTACATTACCTGCCATAGCCAATGTGACCGCTGGGTTTCTTACGACGAAATATCTTGTTTCCCTTCCAAATAACAGCGTTAAAATTCAAAAGATGTTGATGTATGGAGTGGGATTAATTGTTCTTGGTCATTTATGGGAGTTGGTGTTACCGATTAATAAAAGCATCTGGACTAGCTCTTATGTTGTCGTTACAACGGGGTGGGCTTTAGTTATTTTAGGTGCGCTTATCTCACTTTGTGGATCAAATATTGGTTTGAAGATTGCGCGACCTTTTCAAATTTATGGTAGCAACCCATTATTTATCTATGGATTATCTTGGGTTTGGATGGAAACTTATTGGATTATCCCAATTAATTATAATGGTGTTGAAATTAGTTTGGGTGAATATTTGCCTGAGTTATTTTTTAATTTTTTTGGACGAGATGGAAACGCTAACTACTGGGCTTCCCATAGTTTCGCTTTATTTCATGTGGTTCTATTTTGGGTGATTTCTTGGGCATTATATAAAAAAAGGATTTTCATCAAAATTTAATTTTGAGAAGCTGTTATTGATTTAATGGTAAATAATTATTTGATTTTCTTATAGAAATTGTTGAGAATCAGTGGTGTTATTTACTATTAAACTTTAATAGGCCATTGTGAAAAAAATACTGACATTCATTTTTGTTTTTACCCTATCCGCTTGCGGCTCTAAAGGTGATCTGTATATACCTGATCAAGAGTCAAAAAACACATTTAATTCCACCAAGAAAAATATGGCTAATGAGCAAGGATCTCAAAAAGGCATTGATCTGGAGCAAAGCTTATTATGATGGTCAGTTTTGCTAAAATGCATGGTTTAGGCAATGATTTTATGGTGGTGGATGCGATTTCTCAAAACATTCATTTTACTGAAGCCCAAATCAAAAAATTATCTAACCGCCATACGGGTATTGGTTTTGACCAACTGTTAATGATTGAAGCGCCTACCCAGCCTACGGTTGATTTTCATTACCGAATATTTAATGCTAATGGCAGTGAAGTGGGTCAGTGCGGTAATGGCGTTCGTTGTTTAGCGCGTTTTGTTCGTAAAATGGGGCTCACCTGGAAAAATAAAATACGGGTTAGCACTAATACTGGCTTGATGGATTTGCAGTTGATGAGAAATGGGCTTGTTAGTGTTAACATGGGTGTACCAGAACTTAATCCTGCAAAAATTCCGTTTGTGACTGAGCAACAATCGATAGATTACCAAGTTGATATCAATCAGCAAAATATTAACTTTGGCGCTGTTTCAATGGGTAACCCACATAGTGTTATAACGGTTGAAGATATTACCGTTGCTCCTGTAGAATCGATTGGTCAGGCATTTAATCAACATGCTTTATTTCCTGAAGGAGTGAATGTTGGTTTTATGCAAATTATCTCTGATAACGAAGTTAAGTTAAGAGTTTTTGAAAGAGGTGCTGGTGAAACTTTAGCTTGTGGCTCTGGCGCGTGTGCTAGTATGGTCGTCGGAAGGTTGCAACAAAAACTGCAACAAAAAGTGAAGGTCTTTTTACCTGGCGGGCATTTGCATATTGATTGGCTTGGTGAAGGTCGACCTTTAAAAATGATTGGTCCAGCAGAATTTGTTTATCACGGATATATAGAAATATGAAATTATCTCAGCCGCAAGTATTAGTGACTAAAAAAAACAAAAAAAATCTAGCTCGCTTAAGTGAGATGATGGAAGACGCTAAAGTTAAGCAATATTTGTTAGATAGACCCGATTTTTTAACAAAAAATCCAGAACTCCTCAGTCATATAGAATTAAATTATGAGCAACAAGATACCTTTTCTTTGGTTGAGCGTCAGGTTAAAACATTAAGAGAAAAAAATAGTCATTTGCAAGGCCAGCAAATCGAAATGTTACAAATGGCTCATGCTAACGAAGAGCTTTTAAATTTGTGTAATCAGTTTATGTTGGATCTTTTATCGTGTAAAAATTTAAACGTCTTAACCGCCAATATTATTAATTCACTTAAAAAATTATTTGATTTAGATGCCGCTACACTAATTTTAGTAGGGTATTTTGAAAATTATGCACCCGCTAAAACTGTAGAAAATTCCCAGCAATTAAAAGATTTATTGCATTGTCAATTTCCAGATAATCAACCATTATGCGGTCGGCTTAGTCAGGCATCTAAATTAGCGTTATTTGGAGAGCTTTCAGACGAATATCAATCTTGTGCATTAATTCCCTTAGGTAAAGGTTGTGAAAAAGGACTCATTGCACTTGCTAGTAATGACCCTGCTCGTTTCGATCCAGAAATGGGCACCTTATTTATCGAATTAATTGCAAAATACGTTTGTGCATTAATAACACCTTATGAGCAGTTCTAAAAAAATAAAGCTTCCGATAGACAATTTTTTACAAAAAAAAGTTGATGATTTTTTACGTTTTATTTTAGAAGAAAAACAATACTCACCTTTAACACATAAAAATTATCAAAGACAATTAACAACATTATTACACTTTTTAAATCAACAAAATTTGTCACAATGGCAACTCATTAAACCAATTCATATTCGTCAATTGTCAGCACAACAAAATCGGTTAGGTTTATCGGCTCAATCAATTGCATTGCTCCTGTCTACTTGCCGAAGCTTTTTTAGTTTTTTAATTGAACATAACATCATGGTTGTTAATCCTGCAAAAAATGTGAGACCACCAAAAGGTGAAAAAAGGTTACCTAAAACCGTAGAAGTCGACCAGTTAAATTTGTTATTGGAAAGTGTTGATACTCAACAAGAAATAGGCATTAGAGATAAAGCCATAATGGAATTATTTTATTCGAGTGGTTTACGTCTAGCAGAATTAGTTGATAGCAATATGGATGATTTAGACTTCACACAAAAATTAATAACTGTGACAGGAAAAGGCAATAAAACACGCATTATTCCAATAGGACGTAAAGCGATAGATTCGATTGAACAGTGGTTTTTGGTGAGAATAAATTGGCTCGGTCAATTAGAAACGGAAGCCTTATTTATTAGTCAACGTAAAACACGACTAAGCGCAAGAAGTATTCAAAAAAGAATAGAACACTGGGGAAAATATACGGGTTTAAATGCGAGTCTTCATCCTCACAAATTTCGCCATTCTTGTGCAACACATGTACTTGAATCATCCGGAGATATTCGAGCGGTGCAAGAATTATTAGGTCATGCAAATTTGTCGACCACTCAAATTTATACCCATTTAGATTTTCAAAAATTAGCAGAAGTTTATGATAAAACACATCCTAGAGCTAGAAATAAAAGATTAAAATAAATGCCTTATAGAAATATAAAATTAATTAGTTTTGATTTAGATAATACGCTTTACGATAATGAGCCTGTGATCAAATTAGCGGAAGAAAAAAGTCAGCAATATCTTCATCAAGAGTTTAACAAACATCAACAAAGGTTTAATCCTGATCAATTTTTGCACTATAGAAAGCAGTTAATTGATTCAGAAAAGCACTTACTAGATGATCAAGACTCTCAGTATAATAATTTAAGCTTTTTGAGGCAAAAAGTATTATTAAAATATTGTCAAAATTTACCTAACACCTCTCAGGTAGCTCAAAGAGCATTTGAACTATTTATAGAATACCGTCACAAAATTATTATTCCTAATGAAATTATCAGCATGTTAAAAGCGCTTAATCGGCGCTACATTTTAGTAAGTGCTACAAATGGTAATTGTGAAGCTGATAATTTGAATTTTGAAGGACTCTTTAAAAAACATTATTCTGCAACTCAGGGTTATCGAGCAAAACCTCATCCGGCAATGTTAAATCAAATGACCTGCGACTTTAAGTTTAATGCTAATCAAATATTGCATATTGGCGATAGCTTGATTGATGACGGTGGAACAGCAGAGCGAGCAGGTTGCCATTTTATTCATTTTTCTCCTTTTTTAGAAAATCATCTACTTGATAAGGATTGTGCTAAGCTTATTAATCTACTCAATCATTAGCGGGTGTTAAATATTAATATGAAAAAAGGTCGTTTATCCATTGTTGGAACAGGTATTATTACTCCTGCACATCTTTCTCAGGAATCAATTAATCGTATAGAATCGGCGGATATTGTTCATGTTTTAGTACCCGATGCGCTAGGTTTATTAACTATCAAGAAACTCAACAGTAATATTAAAAATCTTGCTGAATTATACTTTGATAGTAATACAGGTAAAAATGGTTCAAACCGTTTAGAAGCTTATAATTTGATGGTTGAATCGATTTTAGAGAGTGTACGTTTAGGTCAAAATGTCTGCGCGATTTTTTATGGTCATCCAGGTGTTTTTGTTTATCCCTCTCATGAGTGTATAAGGAAAGCCAAAGAAGAAGGACACAAAGCACAAATGTTACCAGCCATTTCTGCAGAAGATTGTTTGTTTGCAGATTTGGGTGTGGATCCTTGTGATTTAGGTTGTCAGGCGTATGAAGCCTCACAGTATATGTTTTATCAACATTCTCTTAATACTCATGCGGCGTTAATTCTGTGGCAAATAGGCGTTGTTGGTGATGTGTCGCTAACTAAGCTAGAACCGTCAGAATATGGATTGACAATGTTACAAGAAAAGTTGCTAACACTTTATCCGGCCGATCATAAAATTACTTTATATGAAGCCAGCACCCTGCCAATCATGCAACCAAGAATTGAAGAGATCACTCTTTCACAGTTAGCCGTAACTGAGGTTAAAACGATTACCACACTGTATGTGCCGCCATTATCAGCTCCAGCGCTTGATTTAGCTTTTTGTAATAAGTGGAATGTTGATATTTCTCAATTATAATTATAGTTCTTAAATTTCCGACTATACTTAATTGGCGGTCGTTGTTGTTGTTGTGACTGATCAGATAATTGGTCACAGACCAGCATTTACTATTAAATATAACTTAAGAGGAATTCACATGTCAGATAAATTAGCCAATTTTTTAACTCAATTATCAACAGATAACGATCTTTTTAATGCTTACGACAATGATCGGGTAGGCACCATGAAAGCTCAAGGCTTGAGTGATGAACATATTGACTTAGTGGTCAATAACAAATACTCTGAAATACAAGATTTATTAGGGGCTAATTATAAAGTCAGTACTCACCATATTATTAGAGCCTATAAAAAATAAACAAGGTATTTTGGAAATATTGATAGAATATGTATTGGATAAAATTGGCAGTTACCATTTTGTTTCTATTGCTCTTCAGTACATATTCAATCACTGAAACTCAAAAGCTATCTAAAGCGGCAGATTTAAATGCTAAAGCCTATGAAGCATTAAAACAAGGCGATTACGAAAAATCATACAAGATTTCAAAGCAAGCTCTGGCGATTTCAAAGAGAGAAAACAATCAACAGGAATTAGCGCGCTCTTTAAGCAATTTAGCATCAAATTTTACGTATTTAGGTAATAATGAAAAAGCACTCGAATTATATGATCAATCACTAAATATAAGCCGAGTGGCTAAAGATTTAGCGGGCACGAGTCGAGCCTTAAACAATATCACTACTATTTATGATCATCTTAAAAATTATCAAGAAGTACTAAAATTTAGAAACCTTCAGCTAGAGCATAGTCTTTTATCAGGCAATCAAGAGGAACAGCTAGTTGCCTATGTCGGCTTATCAAGAATTTATTCAACGTTAAAAAATTTAAAGTTAGCAAAAAAATATAATCTCATTGCAAGAAAATTAATTCTTAAAACACCAGAGCCCTTTTTAGAAATTTTTGTACTATTTTCGGAAGCACATTTATCATCTATTAATGGCAATTTATCCGTCGCATTACAAAAAACAAATAAAGCCATTTCAATTGCCAAAGAGAACGATTTTGAAGGCCTCACGATTAGTGGTCAAACAGATCTAGCTAAGTATTATTTTTTAAATAAACAATATGATTCAGCTATTCTATTAGGGTTAGATAATTTAAAAAAAGCTACATCACTAAAATCTCGTGCAGAGGTATTGTCCGCACATAAACTTTTATCGTTGATATATCAAAAAAAAGAAGATTTCAAAAAAGCCTTACATCATCATAAAATGGCTAACCAATTGAGTGAAACGTTTAATGGTGAAAAAGTTCAATACTTGGCTGCAATAACAAAAATTGATCGTCAAGTTTTTGAAACAGAAGAGAAATTAAGACGTTCGCAACAACAACAAAAAATTCTTGCATTACGAGTTGAAAAACAAAAAAATACTCAAGTTATTTGGATAATATCTTTTGCTATTATCTTTATGTTATTGCTATTTATTTATTATCGCATTAACAGTCGAAAAGAAATTATTAGACAAAAGGAAGCTAATAAACAGCTATTAGAACTCGACGGTATTAAAGATAGAATATTAACCAATACCTCTCATGAATTAAGAACCCCTTTAAACGGAATCATCGGTTTATCTGATATTGTTTTAAGAGATAAAAAAGAAATTCTTGATGAAGAAACTACAGAATTAATTAGTTTAATTAAAAAATCGGGTGAAAGATTATCATTGGTTATTAATGATATTTTAGAAATGTCATTACTTAAAAATAATAAGATTGTTATTAAACCCAAACAATTTAATTTAGTTGAATTAATCAAGGATGTTGTAACGGTTTGTTCAGTATCGGCTAATGAAAAATGTATTGAATTGATTTACCAAGAGGATGATAAAAAACAAATTATTTCTCAGGATCAGCAAAGATTACAGCAAGTATTGTTTAATATTATAGGCAATGCAGTAAAATTTACCGATGAAGGTTGTATTAAAGTTGATAGTAAGATTGATGAAACACGTATGGAAATTAAGATCATTGATAGTGGTATTGGTATTCCTAAAGATAAAATACAAAGAGTTTTTGAAGGTTTTGAGCAAGTGGATAATGGTGATGCTAGAGATAATCAAGGTTCAGGGTTAGGTTTAGCCATTAGTAGAGAGTTAGTGATTGCTATGGGAGGAACATTAAAATTGGCTTCGGAATTAGGTCATGGGACTTTTGTAACCATTTCATTACCGCGTAAAATGTAGAATTTCGCTTATTAATATAATGATTATTTTGTGTGACTTTTTAAGAAAGTTTTCACCATTTATCTCTTTGCGAGCGTAAAGCGATAAAAACTTGTTCAGCAATTGGTTGGTTTAAAGACAGATTGTTAATGACGTCAATATTGTCTAATCGCATAAACAGATTAAACTGTTTTTCCTCTGCTATGTTAGTTTGAATATTACCTGGAACATAATCTGTGGCCGTTACTTTTTCTAATAACTTTTTTGCCTGTTGGTTGCTGGGTTCAAATTTTAAAGTGAACCTTAAATTATTTTCTAAATAATCATGCCCAGGATAAATTATTATTTGATCTTCTAAAGGGTAAAAGTTTTTTATAATAGTGTTATAGAGTAAACGTTCTTCTCCACCTAATCTGCAATGCCCTACTCCAGCATTAAATAATGTATCACCAGTAAAAATGGCTTTTTGTTGACCATCACTTATTAGCATAAAACAGAGATGCGCTAAAGTATGTCCTGGAGTGTCTAATACGATTAATTGATTATTATCATCAAGATTGATAATTTGTTTATTTTTTAAGCTGTGAGTAAAGCCCGGAATGGAATGCGCCGCATTTTCATGTGCCCAAACCTCACAGCCATGTTTTTGTACTAAAGCTAAATTTCCTTGAACATGATCCCAATGCTCATGGGTATTGATAATTGTCTTTAGTATTAAATGTCTTTCATTAAGATAATTATTTATTTCACAGGCATCCCATGGATCAACAACAATGGCAGATTGATCCTCAAGTTCAATAATATAATTAAAGTTTCTTAATTGGTTATTGGTATATATTTGATGAACCTTCATATTATTTTTCTTTTTATTTGATTTAATTTTAAGAGTTCAGTACTCTCTTTTGCGCTAATTAGTAATAAACAGTCCTAGGATTATATATAAAAAATAAAATGCTTCAACCTGTTATCAGTAATAAAATGAGAGCTAAAATTATAAGTCGTCAGTAAGAATTTGGTCTATTATATACCCATCGTCATTCAAGAAGAGAGAAACATAAATGATAAAAAGAATCGCTATTTTACTCGCATTGGTCACTGTTGTTGCAGCTTGTGGCAGTGACAAGAAAGCTTCTGTTTTAAAAAACGCTACACAAGCGGATATTGTCAATTTGGCTAATGCTTTAGATCTGCATTACACCGTTGTTGATAATCGGAGCGGAGATCATTGCGATAAAAGCATTGAAGGTGGTCTTTGTTTTAAGGGGCAAATTAAATTAACTAGTTCTAAAGAGATGCTAGTTAAAGGTTGGGAAATTTATTTTTCTGAAATACAACCAATCTATAAAGTGAAAAATGATAATTTTGTGATTAGCCATATAAAAGGCGATTTACACCGGTTAACACCTACAGAAAAATTTAAAGGCTTTAAAGCGGGAGAAAGTATTGAAATTAACTTCATTTCTCGCTTGTGGCATTTATCGGAATCCGACGTGATGCCAAATTACTATATCACGGCAAAAGGGCTTCACCCTCAAGTGATAGTGAGTACTCAGCCTCGGATTGACCAAGAAACCGGTTTAGAGTTGCGTCCTAATGTGACATCATTTAGTGATCCAGAAGCGCATTTTAAACGTTCAGCGGATGATAAAACCCAGTGGGCAACCGCCAATAACCTTTATCGTCATAATCAAAAAATTAGCGCAGATGCCACTCATATTGATAGTGCCATTATTCCTACCCCTAAAAGTGTTGTTGTAGACCCTTCTACAGCACGTTTAGATTTATCTACTGGATTGGCAGTGAGTACACAAAACATTGAAATGCCTGCGTTGAATGCCGCGTTACAACGATTGACTGGTTTAGGCATTAAATTGAATGAAAAAGGCGTTGAAACAAAAATTAGCGTGGTGGCTGATCAAGCCCAAGCTGCAGGTTCCTACCAGTTAACTATTTCAGCTCAAGGAATTGAAATTGTTGGAGTGGATGATATAGGCGCATTTTATGCACTGCAATCCATTGCGAGTTTACTGACTGTCGGACAAAGTGATATTCCTTTGATGAAAGTTATTGATTCTCCTCGGTTTGATTTTAGAGGCATGCATATTGATGTAGCCCGTAACTTTAATAGCCAGCAATTTATTTTTAATATTCTTGATCAAATGGCTGCGTATAAATTAAATAAATTTCATTTTCATCTTGCAGATGATGAAGGGTGGCGTTTAGAGATCCCAGGTTTACCTGAACTAACAGACATTGGCTCTAAAAGATGTCATGACTTAGAAGAGCGCACTTGTCTATTGCCTCAATTAGGCCATGGCCCTGACGCAAACTCTCCTGCCAGTGGATATTTTAGTCGAGATGAGTATATTCAAATTGTCGAATATGCTAATGCGCGCCATATTCAGGTGATCCCTTCACTCGATATGCCGGGTCACTCGCGTTCTTCAGTTAAATCAATGCAAGCTAGGTATCACCGTTTAACCGCTGAAGGTAAAGAAGTCGAAGCGTCAGAATATTTACTGACAGATTTCTACAACATCAGTAAATATTCAACGGTGCAATATTATGACGATAATACAATTAATGCTTGTTTGCCTTCATCCTATCATTTTATTGAAAAAGTAATGGATGAAATGGTGGCAATGCATAAAGACGCGGGTCAGCCTTTAGTGCGTTATCACATAGGCGCAGATGAATCTGAGCATGCGTGGGATAAATCGCCGGTTTGTGAAAAATTTATTGCCGCAAATCCTAAGGTAAAAGACTTGGGCAGTTATTTTATTGGACGAGTTGCTAAAATCTTATCAGACCGTGGAATTATTGCCGGTGGTTGGAGTGATGGTATGAGCCTCACTAACAAACAGCAAATGCCTAAAAAAGTACAAGTTAACAGTTGGGAGCATTTAGCTTGGGGAATTACGAAAACTAACGAGTTGACCAATAGAGGTTGGGAAATGGTGATCTCAACACCAGATGTACTCTATTTTGATTTTCCGTATGAAGCGGATCCAAAAGAGCGAGGTTATTATTGGGCATCACGTGCTAGTGATAGTGAAAAAGTATTTAACTTTATGCCTGAAAACTTACCGATTATGGCTGAAATATGGCCTAACCGCAGTGGTGGAGATTACGAAGCAGATGATCGTTTACAAAAAGATGAAAATGGTGCAGTGACTCATTCACCCTTAAAACCAGGGATTACTTTTGCCGGTATGCAGGGACAAATTTGGAGTGAATCCATTCGCACGGATAATCAAAAATCGTATATGGTTTTTCCACGATTTTTTGCCTTGGCAGAGCGTGCTTGGCACAAAGCCGATTGGGAAGTTGACTATAATTATGAAGGTGCACTTTATAATCACGAAAGCGGCGTTTTTACCGATGATTTACGTCAAAGAAGAGATGCAGAATTTAACCGTTTTGCTAATGTGATAGGCCAAAAAACCTTAGCTAAACTTGATTTATTTAATGTGTTTTACCGAGTGCCAACAGTCGGTGCAGAAATTAAACAAGGGAAATTATCGGCTAATGTTGTTTTTCCTGGTTTAGGCATTGAATTCCGTAGTCAAGGCGGAAGCTGGCAGCCTTATACGGGTGAAGTGGCGGTGAGTGGTCAAGTTGAAGTAAGAGCAATAGCGGCCAATGGTATTCGTAAAGGGCGAACCTTAATCGTTGAGTAAAATGACGTTTTAATATTTAAAAAAGCCTGCTTTATGCAGGTTTTTTTATGTTTGAAATGAGGAGTTGACGGAGTTTATTTAAAAAAACTTTTTGAAAGTGAACCTTTGAAAGGTTATAAATATATAATCAACCATTGATTAATTAAACTTTAGGGAATAAGCGCATGTCAAACATCATTAAAACTGGTCTCGCTTGTTATGGTTTATCGGGTCGAGTTTTTCATGCACCTTTTTTGCATTGCCATCCACAATTTGAATTAACCGCCGTTCTAGAGAGAACAAAAAGCAAGTCTTTAGGGCTAAATAAAAATCAGTGCATTGTCCGTGATTATAAAGCATTAATTGAGCTGCCAGAAATTGAATTAATTGTAGTGAACACACCAAGTAATTTGCATTATTCGATGGTAAAACAAGCATTATTGGCTGGTAAACATGTTGTGGTAGAAAAACCTTTTGTTCCTACTGTTGCAGAAGCAGAAGAACTGATTAGATTAGCTAAAAATGAAAATAAGATGTTATCTGTTTACCATAACCGTCGTTGGGAGGCAGGACATTTAACCGTTAAAAAACTGCTGTCAGAAAAAACATTGGGACAATTAAAATTATTTAAAACTAATGTGGATCGATGGCGAGCTAAGATAGGTCCTAAAAAATGGAAGGAGCAGGCAAATGAAGGGGCTGGTCTTTTATATGATATAGGGTCTCATCAAATTGATGAAATGTTAACGTTATTTGGTTGGCCTGAAAGGCTGTATGCTGATATTCGTTGTATGAGAGAGTTGGGCGAGGTGGATGATTATTTTGATATTCAATGTTTTTATCAGCATCCCCAATACGGATCCTTGAAAGCCGTTTTGAGTGCCACTTTACTGAGTCATTTTCCGCAGCCTGCTTATCAATTATATGGCACAAAAGCCTCTTTTAATAAGCAAACCATTGATGTCCAAGAGTCTTTGCTTAGCGCTGGTTTGTTACCTTGCAGTACCAATTGGGCAGATGAACCTGAGGAAAACTGGGGCTACATAAAAGGCGAAGGTATGAAAAAACAGCAACAATATCAATCGGTTAATGGGAATTATAGTGGTTTTTATGAGAATATTTATCAGCACTTACGACAGAACAAGCCTCTCACTGTCACCGCAGATCAGGCATTAGATGTGATCAAATTGATCAATTTTGCACAGCAAAGTAGCGCAAGTCGGTCAGAAATATTAATTCAGCAATAATTGTTGAAGCAGAGCAAAATTATTTGCAGGGTCAATTTTAGGGTTGAGAGCCATTTTGTAAAGTTAATTAAGCTGTTTATTGACCCACTAAAGCAAGCAATACCCCCGCAGCAACTGCTGAGCCTAACACTCCCGCTACATTTGGACCCATCGCGTGCATCAATAAGAAATTATGAGGGTTAGCTTCTAGCCCAACTTTGTTGGCAACTCGTGCCGCCATTGGCACTGCAGAAACTCCAGCCGCTCCAATGAGTGGATTGATAGGTTCTTTAGAGAACTTATTCATTAGTTTTGCCATTAACACACCGGTTGCGGTACCAATCGAAAAGGCAACAGCACCCAGAGCTAAAATACCGAGTGTTTCAACATTTAAAAATTTATCGGCACTTAGTTTTGAGCCAACGCCTAAACCTAAAAAGATGGTGACGATATTAATTAACTCATTTTGTGATGTAGAACTTAAACGTTCAACAACACCTGATTCTCTCATTAAGTTACCAAAACAAAACATGCCCACTAATGGTGTGGCGGTAGGTAAAAATAGAATGGTTAATAACAATACGGCTAAAGGAAAAACAATTTTTTCAACTTTGGTGACATGTCTAAGCTGAGCCATTTCGATTTTTCTTTCAGCCTCAGTGGTTAGAGCTTTCATAATAGGTGGTTGAATAATTGGCACAAGAGCCATGTATGAGTAAGCGGCTACAGCAATCGCACCTAACAATTCGGGTGCTAGTTTAGATGCCAAGAAAATAGCGGTTGGACCATCCGCCCCACCAATAATAGCAATGGCGGAAGCATCCTGAATGGTGAACTCAATACCAGGAAGAGCGTTTAAAGCAATCGCTCCAAATAAGGTGGCAAAAATTCCAAACTGCGCCGCCGCGCCTAACAATAAAACTTTAGGATTGGCAATTAAAGCGCCAAAATCGGTCATTGCCCCTACACCCATAAAGATGATTAGTGGGAAAACACCAGTGCTAATACCAACATCGTAAATGTAATGCAATAAACCGCCAGCATCTGTAAAACCAGCAATTGGGATATTGGTTAAAATGGCGCCAAAACCCATAGGCACGAGTAATAAAGGCTCGAAATTTTTAACAATGGCTAAAAACAATAAGAGGCAGCCGACCAACATCATGATGATTTGGCCTTGCTCGAAATTGGCTAGTCCGGTTGATAGCCACAGTTTATCTAATAATTCCATAATGTTTTTTCGCTAAATATTTTGATCAACAGAGAGTTTTATTGTGTTTTAAGCCAAACTAATTAAGTTTTCGCCGACTTTAACGTTATCGCCTTGCTGTATATGAATTGCGGTTACTTTTCCGGCTTTAGTTGCGCGAATTTCGGTTTCCATTTTCATCGCTTCCATAATAACAACAACGTCGCCAGAAGCGATTTGATCACCTATATTGACAATCACTTTAAAAATATTACCCGCTAATGGGGCTTCTAAAGAAGAGCTTGCCGTTGCTGCGTTTGTTGAATTTGAAGATTGTGCGCCTTCAGATATTTGCTGAATTTCACCACAAGGAGAAACAATAACTTGATAGTTTTTGCCATCAACCTCAACAGAGTAATTTTCTACCGCATTTGCATCGCTTTTAAGCACATCTGATTTTTTAGGCTTAGGCTCAAATGCATCTGGATTGTTTCTGTTTTCTAAAAACTTTAGGCCAATTTGAGGAAAGAGTGCGTAAGTTAACACATCATCAATCACCTCTTCCGCCAGAGTAATGTCTTTCTCTTTGGCTAATTTTTGTAATTCAATAGTTAGAGCATTAACCTCAGGTTCTAGTAAATCTGCTGGGCGACAAGTAACCACTTGGCCACCGTTTAATACTTGCTGTTGTAGCTCTTGATTAACTGGTGCAGCCGTCTTGCCATATTCACCTTTTAAAACGCCGGCAGTTTCTTTTGTAATTGATTTATATCTTTCACCTGTTAATACATTTAAAACCGCTTGAGTACCAACAATTTGAGAGGTTGGCGTTACTAATGGAATAAACCCAAGGTCTTTACGGACTTTAGGAATTTCAGTAAGTACTTCATCTAAGCGATCTGCTGCACCTTGCTCTTTTAATTGACTCTCCATATTAGTCAACATACCACCAGGCACTTGAGCAACTAATATACGGGCATCAACGCCTTTTAAACTGCCCTCAAAAGCCGCATATTTTTCTCTTACGTCTCTAAAGTAAGTGGCGACTTCGGCCAGTTTGTTAAGATCTAGCCCTGTATCGCGAGCGGTGTCTTGCACGATGGAAACAATGGTTTCGGTAGCTGAATGACCATAAGTCATACTCATAGAAGAAATCGCTGTATCAATCACATCAATATCAGCATCAATTGCTTTCATATGTGTAGCAACACTTAAACCCGTGGTTGCATGACAATGCAAAGAAATTGGTAGAGAAACCGTTTGTTTTAATTTAGAAATTAATTCAGAGGCAACGTAAGGTTTTAATAACCCCGCCATATCTTTAATACACAGTGAGTTAGCGCCAAGATCTTCAAGCTGTCTCGCCATGGTGAGCCAACCTTCAGTATTATGCACTGGGCTAACGGTATAACTTAATGTACCTTGTGCGTGAGCACCCACTCTTACTGCAGATTTGATAGCAGTTTGCATGTTTCTAACATCGTTCATGGCATCAAAAATGCGGAAAACATCAACCCCATTAACGTGGGCTCTTTCGACAAATTTTTCGACTAAATCATCGGCATAATGTCGGTAGCCTAAAATATTTTGTCCTCTAAACAACATTTGCTGCTTAGTTTTAGGCATTACCTTTTTTAGTTCTCTAATACGCTCCCAAGGATCTTCTCCTAAATAGCGAATGCAAGAATCAAAAGTAGCTCCACCCCAAGATTCAATTGACCAAAAACCGACTTCATCTAACAACGGTGCAATTGGTAACATATCTTCTAAACGTAAGCGTGTAGCAAGTAAAGATTGGTGAGCGTCGCGTAAAACGAGTTCGGTAATGCCGAGAGGTTTTGATGAGTTATCTTTAGCCCGCGCGGTATTGTTTGTTTCTGTTGTAGACATGCAATGGTTCCTTAGAAATTTTTTATCGATGTTTATTACGATATCGGTCAATAGCGACAGTGATAGCGGTCACTACAGAAGCCGGATGCCCGTTCATCGTTACATTTGCAGCTGGGTTTTTTGTTGGCTGCGAAACGGTATCGGGGTATCGAGAAGCAATAGGTGAAATCAAGAATTTTATGATAATAATCAATAGACTTAAAAAGCCATAGACAAAGACCATTCCAACCAACATAAGGGTGGCGGCTTGACGGAATAATTCAGAAGATGCTGCTTCCAATGTTTTCACCTATTTGGAATAAAAAATGAAAATTCTAGTTTGCAGATAAGGCATTACTTAATGCTATCTAACTTATGGATTGTTACCCATACTGCAAATTAGAAAAATATTGCGGCAATTTTACACGATAACTCCAAATTATTCGATAAATTTTCGATAAGAAGAGTTTCTTATAAAGACAATTTACCTCATTTTGAGGTGAAACACTTATTCTCTAATGATTCTTGAAGACTGTAAATCAACAATTCGAGATGGTAATTGGCCGCCACAAGAGCCGCTTAATATTAAATTAAGTTTCATTTTCATCTGGTTTCTTACAATTGAAACATGGCTTGAAGCTGGTTTTGACGAAAGGTTGCAACTAGTTGATACTAATGGTTTATTTAGCAATTGGCAGAGATTTTTTGCAACAGGATTGCTGGTTACTCTAACCGCAATTTTATCATGTTTACCGACTAATAAGGGCGAGAGATGAGAGGACTTATTAAGCAACCAAGTGGTCGCTCGAATGTTAGGTTGTTTGATTGTTTCAATTTGTTGTTGGTTAAGCGGAGCGATAAATTCAAAAGCTTGTTCAATATGACTAACAAGAATAATTAAGCCTTTTGCTTGAGGACGGTTTTTTATTGATAATAATTGAGCAATTGCGTTGAGATTAGTGGCATCACAGCCCAAGCCATAAACGGATTCAGTCGGGTAAGCAATAATGCCGCCTCTTTTTAAAAGCTTGACGGCAAGATTGTTTTGCCAATGGTTCATAACAAAACAATCCTTATTACGGAAAAGCGCTTATTAAAGCGTTTTTTGCAATTGAGCATCTTTATCCATAACCGCTTGTGCGTTTGCGGCGCGATCATCGGCTACGGCTTTAGCAATAACGGGATCAGCAATAGCGAGCATTTGGGCGGCTAAATAAGCGGCGTTTTTAGCCCCAGCTTTACCAATAGCAACCGTTGCAACAGGAACACCTGCAGGCATTTGCACCGTTGATAATAAAGCATCTTGACCGTTTAAAGGTCCACCATCCATTGGAACACCTATAATGGGTTTAGTGGTTATTCCCGCAACTGCGCCCGCTAAATGAGCCGCTAAACCCGCAGCACAAATAAAAACAGCACAACCTCTTGATTCCGCATCTTTCACATATTGATGTGTCGCTGCAGGGGTTCTGTGAGCAGAGGTTATTTTTACTTCCGCTTTAATGCCTAAATCTTTTAGAATTTGTAAGGTGTTTTTCATGCACGGCCAGTCAGAATCAGACCCCATTAAAATTGCGACAAATGTATTATTCATTGAAATAACCTAGTTAAAAAATAATTAGCAATTATACGTAATTTTCAGATAAAGAATCTAGCAAAAGAGCTAAACAGGTGTGATTTTTTGGCTAATAACATGTTGTTGTTTTTTTGTTATAAATGTTTCAAGGCCGGTGTTTGCGGCTTCTACACATAACATATTCTGATAAGCGTTATTTGGAAAATCAACCATACTTTTTACCTTTTCACTCCAAGGATTCCACACCACAGTTGAGTTAGCGCCTTGCTGCTCTAGCGCCACTAAATTTTTGTTATTGCTGCAAATGAGTAATTGGTCGTTTGGATTTTTATAGATACGGTCAGTTTCTTTTGTAAATGTTAAGTTATTTGATGTTTGAACATGAGTTTGTTGAGCTATAGCATCAAAATACTCGGTATTTTCAAGGTTTTTGAGGGTTGTATTTTTTATATCGTTAACAGCAAAATAACTGTGTATAGCTTCTGTTAGTTTGACGGGTTGATCTTCATCAACTTGACTCATCAGACTAACGGTTAAGCTTTTTCCAATGGTGATTTTTACTAGCAATACAAAGTTAACTGGCCACAACGCTTTGGTTTTTTTATTGGACTCAAGCTTTAGTTGAACTTCTATTTCCCCATTAGGGCATTCAGATATTTTATCAACATCAAATTGACTAACACGAGCAAAACCATGCGCGGGTTTTGATGAGTCCGAACTGTGTGGGCCAAACCAGGGCCAGCAAATAGGTATGCCGCCTCGGATAGAGGTAGCTTTTTTATAGATAACGGTTGGACTTAACCATAAAACGTTTGGTTGATTATTCGGTTGAAACAAAGAGACATGTGCGCCCTGTAAATGAATAATCGCCGTTGAAAAAACGCTTTTAACGGTAATTTGAATGAGTTCATCGGCAGAATACAAAAATTCTATATTCGGATTATGTTGAAATTGATGTTTTAATTTTTGTAAAGTCATAATGGATCTATATACAAAGAAAAATATTTATTGGTAAGCATTTTACTACAAAATCCGGTTATTTTAGAATTGTTTTATCAGCGATTTATCAATATTTCAGTCAATACTTAAAGTTGAGGTGATATTGATAATTTAAAACATGAGATCGTCAATAAAAGACTTGGGAGATGACAATATTCGGTAACTTTAATAGCATATTAATTTATAATGCTCTTGCCTTGAAAAATTGTTAAAAAACAGTATGCTATTGTTTTAGTTAAAATGGAAAATTCAGATGAATAAATATTTTCAAATCGTTTTATTAGCGTTGCTTATTCCTTTATTTTGTAACGCAGAAGAAATTCATCATTCCCCGGTAAAGAGTGACCATTCAGACGTCGTTGATTTATCGCCTAATTTGCGTGATTTGTTGTCTCAAGAAATGCGTGAGTTACAAAAAGGTATGATAGAAATCCATCCATTGTATATTTCTGGAAAGTGGGCTGAAATTGTCCCAATTGCTAAAAAAATGAAAAACAGTTACCTGTTGAAACAAAAGCTTACTAAAGAGCAAATGCATGAATTACATTTAAAACTGCCGGCGAATTTTATAGAACTTGATCAACAATTTCATTATCTAGCAGGAATGCTAGCACATGCGGCAACAATGAAAAAAACCGAATTAGTCGGTTTCTATTTTTCAAAGATGAGCGAAAGTTGTGTTAGTTGCCATAGCCAATTTGCCACACATAAATTTCCATCTTTTATTGCTAAAAAACAGGTGCATGAGCATTGAAATTGGTATTGATCTAATTTGTATAATAGATAAATAGGTACTAAGAAAATGAGAATCATTCAAATTGTATTGGCGTGTACAGCAATCGTATTTGGTTTATTAACAGTCTTTGTCGGCACGCGAGTTCTTCTCGGTTCAGATCCTGGCTATGTTGTATTTAAGCCACTGTTAATATTTAACACCACAATGGGAATTGTATATGTTGTCGCGGGTATTACTATTTGGCGCAACATCAAGCAAGGTATGAATCTGGCGGCTATAATATTTTTTCTCAACCTAGTGGCGCTCGCAATGATCTATTTTTTATACTTAAAAGGGAATTTAGTTGCCATTGATAGCCTTCGTGCAATGTCTATGCGAACCGTCGTGTGGCTTATTTTGTTTGTGGTTTTGGTGAGGTTAAAGTATAAGCAAGCCATAGCGGAGTAGCTTAAATACTTGTGCTGGACGGCTGCTCTTATCCCGAACTGAGTTTATTTAGAAGGCATCTTCTTTCGCATAACGCCTTCTTGAGCTGTGCTGGCAACCAAACGTCCTTCTCTATCAAAGAATTTGCCAAGTACATAACCACGTTGATTGCTCGCCGATGGGCTTTCAATTTGGTAAAGCAACCAATCGTCAAATCTAAAATCACGATGAAACCACATGCTATGATCAATGGTGGCCATTTGATAATTTGTTGAAAAAAATGAAATGCCATGAGGCTGTCCTGCAACAGGTAAAAATGCCATGTCTGATGCGTAAGCTAACATATATTTATGTACCCTTGCATCATCGGGCAAAGCGCCACGAGTTTTCATCCAAACATGCCTTATAGGTTTAGAAGCTTCTGGATCGATTGGGTTAAATGATTCAACAGGTCGTATTGCAATAGGACTTTTTGCGCCAAACCGTTCGGGAATAGGGATATTGGCCGCCGCCGCTAATTGAATAATCTGCTCTCGACTAGAAATTAAGTTTTCGGGCCCTTCTACATCCGGCATTTTTGCTTGATGGCTTAATCCTTCTCCTTCGACATGAAATGAAGCGGTCATATAAAAAATAGGTTTACCGTTTTGAATCGCTTTAACTCGACGAGTTGAAATACTGCGACCATCACGCAAATTTTCTACATCATATACAATCGGTTTAGAGGCATCGCCTGGGCGTAAAAAATACGAATGTAACGAGTGAACCGGTCGAAGATCATCGATGGTATCTTTAGTTGCTGACAATGCTTGACCAATGACTTGCCCACCAAACACTTGAGGTAAACCTAAATTTTGGCTTTTTCCACGGTAAATGCCTTGTTCAATTTTTTCTAAACTCAGTAAGTTAAGTAAGTCTTCTAGTAAAGAGGTATCCACGTTATTTTCCTATTTTATTTTTAGCGTTTGATTTTTTAAGTTAGGTCTTTGACTTAGTTTAGATTATTTACGGTATTGAGCAAATAAACTAAATTCCCACGGCCTTATTGCGCCCACTAAACTGCAGCCTAAGCGTTCTTTATAAGGTAGGTTCGCATCTTGTTTGGCAAGCTCATTGAATTCTAAAATAAGTTTTTTAATTTTATTGTGAATAATTAACATGCTAGATCGAGACAGCATTGCCCCTGAAAACTTCATACATTCATCACTTTTAGTAAAGTTCGATTGAAAAAACTCTTTACGAATATGTTGATTGAATAAACGTTCAATCACCCCATTTTTTCGCCAGCGAAAATTACGAGAAGTGAGCAACTTGATTCGATTGCCTGGTAATAAATCAATAAATTTAATCCGATCTAAGTGAGCAAGTAACTGAACGGCTTCTAATTCTTCAATCTTATAATTTTCAATGATTGCTGAAAAATCAAAATCATTTAACAGCATATAAGCGATAAATAAGAGCTTAGGTTGTTTTACAAAATTAGCCTCCTGCTCTTCTGTTAGCTCTTTAATTTCTTCATGTTGTTTTTCTGCACGGCGAGTAAGATCGCAAATTTCTAGGTTAAGCATTCGGCAAACAATGTCGAGCCGTTGGAGTGAAATATTTTGTTCTGCGAATATTCGTTTAACACTGGCTTCACTTAGATCTAAGGCTTTTGCCACATCAACATAAGTCAGGTTGTTTTCTTTTAAGCAGCTTTTAAGTGTTTCAATAATAAGGCTGGTTTGTGCCATAAATAAAACCTTGCAGTAGATGTGAGTTTAGTTTGAATGAATAAATTATCACCCCTTTTCGAGCATAGCAAGATGAATTAAAGCCTTAGTGAAGTATATTGAGAAGCTGTGGCTATTTTAGAGACTGAAACGTTCAATATGACCTAAATGCCAGTCGAAGATTGCTTTTCACGGCTATACGTTGTACTTTGGCTGGGCACAATAATTCTAAGCAGTTCGGTTATTCGTGGGCGATTATATAATCCGCCTATTTGCTTGAAATTGAAGCAAATGAGAAAAACGAAAATCGATGAATTAACTCAATTAACGCTAATATTCAGAGTAATATTAGTTATAAAACTGAGTTTGTTGTTCGTTATTTGGGGTCTTATTGGTTGTTTCAATTCCAGCTGTGTTAATTGCATCGAGTGATTAATACGGTTTGTTATCAACGGCGCTTTATTATTTGACCCTTGGTTTTCAACAAAATAGGGTTAAGCATATGCAAATTGGTATTGTCAAAGAAACACTGGCGGATGAATCACGAGTCGCCGCATCTCCTTCTAGTATTACTCAATTACTTAAACTTAATTTTTCCGTTGCTGTAGAAGCTGGCGCAGGCGTTGCCGCGAGTTTTTCTGATGCTGATTATGAAAGTGCAGGTGCATCAATACTTCCATCAAAAGATGTCTGGCAGTCAGATGTTTTATTTAAAGTTAATCCACCCCAAGATGCCGAAGTTAAAAAAATAAAAAGCGGGGCCACTGTCATCGGTTTCTTTTGGCCAGCTCAAAATGAATCGCTGATGCAAAAGTTAGCCGATAAAAAAATTAACGTACTGGCGATGGATTCTGTACCAAGAATTTCAAGAGCACAATCAATGGATGCATTAAGCTCTATGGCTAATATTGCCGGTTATCGAGCGGTGATTGAAGCCTCTCACCAATTTGGCCGCTTTTTTACTGGGCAAATTACCGCTGCTGGTAAAGTACCTCCAGCAAAAGTGATGATTATTGGTGCGGGTGTTGCGGGTTTAGCTGCTTTAGGAACGGCGGGTAGTTTAGGTGCGATTGTTAGAGCCTTTGATACACGCCCCGAAGTAAAAGAACAAATAGAAAGCATGGGCGCTGAATTTTTAGAACTCGATTTTGAAGAAGAAGCCGGTAGCGGTGATGGATACGCTAAAGTCATGAGCAAAGCATTTATTGATGCAGAAATGGCGCTTTTTGCAGACCAAGCGAAAGATGTGGATATTATTATTACCACCGCCATGATCCCCGGAAAACCTGCGCCAAAACTGATCACCAAAGAAATGGTTCAATCAATGAAACGCGGCAGTGTTGTGGTTGATTTAGCCGCTTTAGGTGGCGGTAATTGTGAACTAACAGAAATGGGTAAAGCCGTAGACGTGGATGGTGTAACGATTATTGGTTACACCGATATGCCGTCACGTTTACCCACGCAATCCAGTAATTTGTACTCCAACAATATTCTTAATTTAATTAAATTATTATGTCCTGAAAAAGATGGAAAAATCGTCTTAAATTTTGATGATGAAATCATTCGAAATGTAACAGTAACCAAAGAAGGCAATATCACCTGGCCACCTCCTCCTGTGCAAGTGAGTGCAGCGCCAGCAGCAAAACCAGCGCCTGCAATTGTTGTAAAAGCGCCTGAAAAACCTTCGTCTGGGTTAGGCAAAGCGGTTATGTTGTTATTAGGTGGAGGGCTTTTTACTTGGATGTCTACAGTTGCCCCTGCTGATTTTATGCAGCATTTTAGCATCTTTATTTTAGCCTGTTTTATTGGCTATTACGTGGTCTGGAATGTATCTCATGCTTTACATACACCATTAATGAGTGTGACTAATGCTATTAGTGGCATCATTGTTGTTGGTGCCTTACTACAAATTTCCAGTGACAATGAATTAGTCTCGTGGATTTCAGCCTTTGCAGTATTAATTGCTTTTATTAATGTGGTGGGCGGTTTTGTGGTGACCAAACGTATGTTGAAGATGTTTAGGAAGGAGGGATAAACCATGAGCTTATTACAGACAAATTTAATCAATTTTAATGCCAGCGGTTCTGCGGCTGAGCAGTTTAATCAATTAATTTTAAAAACCGGAGAAAACCTAGGGCTGATTGAAGTCGCTTTGCCTTGGACTAACGGAGCCTATTTTGTTGCGGCTATTTTATTTATTTTCAGCTTGATTGGTTTAAGTAAACAAGAAACAGCCGAGCATGGAGTTTGGTATGGCATTGTTGGAATGACCATTGCTTTAGCGGCAACTATTTTTAACCCCTCAGTAACTAACATGCAATATATTTTGATTGCGATGGTAATTGGTGGATTTATTGGTACTTGGCTCGCGCTTCGTGTTGAAATGACTCAAATGCCTGAACTGGTTGCATTGTTACATAGCTTTGTTGGTTTGGCTGCCGTTGCGGTTGGTTATAATAGTTATTTAGAGCACCAACCGATGGTCGGCGTGATGTTAAATATTCATTTAGTTGAAGTTTTTCTAGGGGTCTTTATTGGTGCGGTAACCTTTACAGGATCAGTGGTTGCTTTTGGTAAACTCAAAGGCTTTTTAAGCAGTAAATCATTAATGTTACCTCATCGTCATAAACTCAATTTATTAGCCGGTGTTGTGAGCATTGCTTTGATGGTTTATTTTGTACAAGAGCAAGGTCATACACAGTCGTTGCTTATTATGACCGTGATTGCTTTATTTTTTGGTTGGCATTTAGTGGCATCCATTGGTGGCGCAGATATGCCTGTGGTGGTATCCATGTTGAATTCTTACTCAGGTTGGGCAGCCGCTGCGGCAGGTTTCTTATTAGGTAATGATTTATTAATTGTGACTGGCGCATTGGTAGGTTCTTCAGGTGCCATTTTAAGTTACATCATGTGCAAAGCCATGAACCGATCGTTTATCAGCGTAATTGCGGGGGGGTTTGGTACTGCTGTGGTGGTTAATGTGGATCACGATTACGGAGAGCACACTGAAACCAATGCAGAAGAAGTGGCTGAAATGTTAAACAATGCAAAGTCAGTTATTATCACGCCCGGTTATGGTATGGCAGTTGCTCAAGCTCAATATCCTGTTTATGAATTGACCAAACGATTAAGAGACAAAGGGATCAGTGTACGTTTTGGTATTCATCCAGTTGCAGGGCGACTACCTGGACACATGAATGTTTTATTAGCCGAAGCCAAAGTTCCTTATGACATTGTGCTAGAAATGGACGAGTTAAATGATGACTTTCCAGAGACTGATGTTGTCTTAGTTATTGGCGCAAACGATACAGTGAACCCTTCAGCTTTAGACGATCCGAATAGTCCTATAGCAGGCATGCCAGTGTTAGAAGTTTGGAATGCTAAACAAGTGATTGGTTTTAAACGCTCGATGAATCCTGGTTATGCAGGTGTTCAAAATCCACTGTTCTTTAAAGATAATACCAGCATGTTATTTGGTGATGCTAAAGCTAGTGTGGATGCTATTGTGAAGGCGCTATAGTTATTATAATGTAACGATGAATCAATAGGGCTTGTGATTTTTGCAAGCTCTATTGCATGGGTATAAATAGCAGTGGTAATCGCTTTCTTTATAAACTTTCTAAGAATAAATTCATCAATATGATGTCGTCTAGGCGTGTTGGTTTGATGATCGTTGGATAATTTACTTGCATAAGGGAGATAAACTTCACCAAGATTATCTCTTTAGGGTGCTTCATTTTGTGAAAACGAATAAACTGTAAAATCCAAGAAACATAGGTTTTTTTCAGTCGCGTAAGCTAGATTCCTTGATCTTATAAATAGTCTAAGACGATCAACAAACCGATGCGAATCTGTTGCTACATTAATTGGAACATCTTCCATGTTTTTTACTTTATGAGATTTAACTACTCATTAAAATAGTGGTTATACAGTTAAAAATAATAAAATATCCAGAAAACTGAGGCATAAATACGATTTTTACTATTACAGCCTTCGTTGATATCGAGTTATCTTACTGAATTTAAAGAATTGTTTTTATATAGCAGCTTTTCAAGAATAGGATAATAACAATAAAAAAACTAAGGCCTAAAGCGTCTTTTGCCGGAAACAAGAAAATTTTTGGTGAGTTATTTTGTGATTTTTTCTAGTTACAACTTAAATCGTATCGGCAATAAAAAAAAGTAAAGTATTTATTGAAACCCGCATCACCACTAGGATTAAATGCAACTTAATCGCTAAGCATGAAAGTAGAAATAACGCATTATTTTAATAGCTTGAAATATTCACCGTAAAAAAGTAATCTTTAGATACCAAAAAACTAAGGCCAAGGTGAACATGCGCTTTTGGCCTTAGAATCAACTGTTAAATCGCTCTATTTTATTGAAGTAGTTTAACCGAAACAAAGTATCAGCTTGAAATATTTAAGTGTAAACTTATTTGAAAGCTCAAAGTAAATTAACATGAGTATTATCTTCAAGGTAACACTCAAGTTGAAACATTTTTAGTACAAACAAATTAAATAAATCGTGCCACCGTAACACGGCATTAAACCAAAAAGCAGTCGCATCATTGGCCGCTTTTTTAACCAGCACCGTCAATCGAAGCCAAACACACGGCTCGCTTGCGGCGAACGTTAAGCTCGCACAAAATAAATTTCGGAGAAATTATGTATATATGGAAAACAGCTTCACTCGCAACTGATATTAAAAACGATTCTATTAGTCAGAGGGAGTGGAAAAAATACTATTTGGCCTTAGCAATATTCATGACTGTAGCAATGTATCTTACTGCTCTAGTGCCTCGAGAAAATATTACAGCGGTTTTAGTCGAAGCCGTTTTTATGGTAGGTATACTTATTTTTGGCGTGAGCCTAACCTACGAATCGAATCGAGGAGATGAGGGTGTAGGCTATATATCTAGAATGACCGCCTTAGCTTTCCCTATTACAGTAAAGATGTTTCTATTATCTTTACTTGGCGGCGTGATACTTGGTGTCTTAAGTGAAACGCTATCAGTATCGGAAATTATTATGGAGTGGATCCTTGTTGGTTTTGTGTCAATAATCCAGGTTGCATTTTTTTGGCGTATTAATGTTCACATTAAGTATATAAATGCTTAACAAAATAGGATAGGTCGCGCGATAGCCGCGACTTAATCCAATGTTGGACAAGCCCAAACTATGATGCTTATTAATAGGAAATATCTTTTTCTGGCAGGTTAGTTTTTAGTTAATTGGAATGAAT
>Ga0256845_1000820_pt1 | contig 27060 bp, 37 predicted proteins | sample RiftiametaG_FD_189101 | JGI IMG/M metagenome (GOLD analysis project Ga0256845, IMG submission 189101) | Tube worm associated microbial communities from hydrothermal vent at the East Pacific Rise, Pacific Ocean - Riftia | ecosystem: Host-associated > Annelida > Integument > Unclassified ... | reverse complement strand
TGCCGGGAGACAACGTGACGTTCACGGTGACCCTGGGCAAGACGATCGCGTGCGAGCTGGGCTCGAAGTTCGCCATCCGCGAGGGTGGACGGACAGTCGGTGCCGGCATCGTCACCTCCATCATCGAATAACCGGGACACAAGGAATTCTACCGTGGCCAACAAGCTTCGAATCACCCTGAAGGCCTACGACCACAAGCTGCTCGAGCAGTCGGCGACGGAGATCTGCGAGACCGCTCGCCGAGCCGGCGCTAAGGTCATAGGTCCCATCCCCTTGCCCACCAAGATCAACAAGTACACGGTCCTCCGTGGACCCTTCATCGACAAGAAGTCGCGGGAGCAGTTCGAGATTCGTACCCACAAGCGGTTGCTCGACATTCTCGAGCCCAACCAGACTACGTTGGATGCGCTCATGAAGCTCGACCTCTCCGCCGGCGTCGACGTCGAGATCAAGACCTGAGGTAGCTATGGCCAAGCTCAACGTCATCGACCTGGAAGGAAACAACGTCTCCGAGATTGAAGTCTCGGACGAGGTGTTCGCCGCAGAGGTCAAAGAGCACTTGCTCTGGGAAGTCGTCCGCTGGCAGCGCGCCAAAAAGCGCGCTGGCACGGCGAAAACCAAAGAGCGGAGTGAAGTTCACGGGACCCACGCGAAGATGTTTCGTCAAAAGGGCACCGGTCGCGCACGCCATGGCTCGAGCCGTGTCAACGTGTTTCGCGGCGGCGGACAGGTCCATGGGCCACGTCCACGCGACTACAGCTTTTCGGTGAACAAAAAGGTTCGCGCCGGCGCTCTGCGCTCTGTGCTCAGCCTCCGCGTCTCCCAGGGCAACCTGGTCGTCATCAAAGACTTCGCAGTCAGCGATGCGAAGACCAAGAACCTGGCGGCTGCGCTGACCAAGCTCAACGCCGCGAAGGCTCTGCTGGTCGACGACAAGGCCAACGTTTCGCTGGCCCGGAGTTCGCACAACTTGCCGACTGCGCAACATCTGGTCCCGGAGGGCGTCAACGTCTATGACATCCTCCGCTTCCCCAAGCTGCTCATCTCGGAGACCTCGCTGCGTACGCTCGAGAGTCGCCTGCTCGGCAACAAGCCCGAGGCCGAGGAGTGCTCGCAATGACCCCGCAAGAGATCATCGTCCGCCCCATCCTCAGCGAAAAAACCGCTGAGCTCGAGGGCCTCAACCAGTACACCTTCGAGGTTCACCGCAAGGCGAACAAGATCGAGATTCGCAAGGCCGTGGAGATGGTCTTTGGCGTTCGGGTCGAGAAGGTTCGCACCATGGTGTACCGCGGCGACCTTCGTCGTGTCGGTCGCTTCATGGGCAAGACCCGCCAGTGGAAAAAGGCCGTGGTGACCCTGAACTCAGGCGACTCCATCGACCTCTACGGAGAAGACTGAGCCATGGGCATCAAGAAGTACAAGCCGACCTCGCCCGGTCGTCGCGGTATGACCACGACCGACAAGGTCCAAATCACCGCTAAGAAGCCGTTCAAGAAGCTCGTCTCGAGCAACCACCGCAAGGCTGGTCGCAACAACAACGGCCGCATCACCTCCCGCTTCCGCGGTGGTGGACACAAGCGCCTCTACCGGCAGATCGACTTCAAGCGGGAGAAGTACGGCGTCCCCGGCACAGTCGCCACGGTCGAGTACGACCCGAACCGGACGACTTACATCGCGCTGATTCACTACGCGGATGGTGCTAAGAACTACATCCTTGCGCCCGACGGTCTGACTGTTGGAGACCCTGTGATCAGCTCCGCCACGGCCGACATCAAGCCCGGCAACAGCATGCCGCTCTCGGCCATCCCGGTCGGTACGATCATCCACAACGTGGAGATCAAAATCGGTCGCGGCGGACAGTTGGTCCGCTCGGCGGGCGTCGGCGCGCGGCTCATGGCCCGCGAAGGCAACTGGACTCAGATCCGGCTGCCCTCGGGCGAAGTTCGCCGCGTACACGTCAGGTGCCGCGCCACCATCGGCACGCTCAGCAACGGCGAGCAGGCCAACGTTCACATCGGCAAAGCTGGGCGCAAGCGCTGGCTTGGCCGTCGTCCACACAACCGTGGCGTCGTCATGAACCCCGTCGATCACCCCATGGGTGGTGGCGAGGGACGCACCTCGGGTGGTCGTCACCCTGTCACGCCCTGGGGCAAGCCTACCAAGGGCTACCGGACCCGCCACAACAAGCGCACCGATGTATTCATCGTCTCGCGGAGGAAGAAGTAATGCCGCGCTCACTTAGGAAGGGCCCGTTCGTCGAGCAGGGCCTCTACAACAAAATCACGCGCGCTCTCGAAGAGGGCACCCGCAAGCCGATCACGACCTGGTCACGTCGGTCCACAGTGTTGCCCGAATTTGTCGGTGCCAACGTCATGGTCCACAACGGCAACAAGTTCATCCCCGTCTACGTGACGGAGAACATGGTCGGTCACAAGTTCGGTGAGTTCGCGCCGACGCGTACCTTCAAGGGCCACGCGGCCGACAAACGAGGGAGGCGCTAGCCATGGCCGTCGCCAAGCTCAACAATCTTCGGATTGCGCCACGCAAGGCTCGGATCATCGCAAACATGGTGCGGGGACAGAACGTCACCGCGGCGATCAACTCGCTGCGCTTCATGAACAAGTCGGGCTCCCGCGAGTTCTTCAAGCTCATCGTGTCGGCAGTCGCCAACGCGGAAGACCAGGGCGAGAAGCGGGTCGAGGATCTGGTCATCACCAAGGTGACCGTCGATCAGGGTTCCACGCTCAAGCGCTGGCGCCCCCGCGCCCAGGGCCGCGGTACCCGCATCGAGAAGAAGACCAGTCACATCATTATCGAGGTCGAGCCGGCGTCCGCCGAGGCTTGAGCCCAAACCCCACACAGGACACGGAAAATGGGCCAAAAGACTCATCCGATCGGCTTTCGCCTCGGCATCGTCAAGACATGGAACTCGCGCTGGTTCGAAGAGAGCCGCTACCGGAAATGGTTGCACGAGGACCTTCAACTTCGCGCCTTCCTCAAGCGTAAGCTGATGGCCGCGAGCATCTCCGAGATCACCATCGAGCGCGCCGCGAACAAGGTGAAGATCAACATGTTCTCGGCTCGCCCGGGGATCATCATCGGCAAGCGTGGCTCCGAGGTCGAAAAGATCCGCCGTGAGGTTCAGAAGATGACCGACTCCAAGGTCTTCCTGAACATCCAGGAGGTCCGCAAGGCCGAGGTCAACGCCCAGCTCGTGGCCGAAAACATCGGCCAGCAGCTCGAGCGTCGAATCGCTTTCCGCCGCGCGCTCAAGCGTGCCGTGCAGACCGCGATGAAGTTCGGGGCCAAGGGCATCCGCGTCAACGCTGCCGGTCGCCTCGGGGGCGCCGAAATGGGTCGCCGCGAGTGGTACCTCAAGGGCCGCGTTCCTCTTCACACTCTTCGCGCTGACATCGACTACGGCTTTCACGAGGCACGCACTGCGGCCGGCCGAATCGGGATCAAGTGTTGGATCTTCAAGGGCGAGGTCTATGGGCCGATGAGCAACATCGACCCCCGCTTCCCCCGGCCGGCTGCCAAGCGGCCCTGAACTGAACCAGAGAAAGGTCGATCATGCTTTCGCCAAACCGGGTCAAGTACCGCAAGATCCATAAGGGTCGGATGAGGGGTATCGCCAAGGGCGGTACCGAGGTCTCCTACGGTGACTTTGGCCTCCAAGCCCTCTCCTGTGGCTGGCTCACCGCTCGCCAAATCGAGGCCGCGCGTATCGCCATCAACCGCAAGGTCAAGCGCGGTGGGAAACTCTACATTCGGGTCTTCCCCGACAAGCCCATCTCCAAGAAACCCGCCGAGACCCGCATGGGTAAGGGCAAGGGTGGCCCCGAGTTCTGGGTCGCCGTCGTTCGCCCGGGTCGTGTGGTCTACGAGATCGAGGGGATCGAAGAAGAGCTGGCGCGCGAGGCTTTCCGCCTCGCCCAGCACAAGCTCCCCATCAAGACCCGCTTTATCACCCGCGAGCGCGTGGTTTAGGAGCCGAACCATGAAGCCCTCCGAACTACGAGATAAAGACGACTCCGAGCTGGTCGAGCTCGAGACGACGCTCCGCGACAAGCTCGTGAAGCTGCGTATCGGCAAAGCCACGAGCAAGGCGGTCAATACTTCAGAATTCAAGCGGATCCGCGCTGACATTGCTCGGATCAAAACCATTCAGACCGAGCGCAAGAGTCCGTCATGAGCGATACCCAGACTACAGCCAAGCCGCGCCGTAGGACCCTGATGGGCCAGGTGGTCTCGGACAAGATGGACAAGACCGTCGTCGTCCAGGTGATCCGGCGCTACCGGCACCCGCGCTACAAGAAGTACATCCAAGAGCGGGTTCGTTACAAAGCCCACGACGAGAACAACGACGCCCGCACGGGTGACAAGGTTCGCATCATCGAGTCGCGTCCGCGCTCGAAGGACAAACGTTGGGCACTCCAAGTGGTGCTCGAGAGGGGCGTGAGCTGACATGATCCAGGTTGAGTCATTCTTGGATGTCGCCGACAACTCCGGCGCTCGCAAACTCCGCTGCATCAAGGTGCTCGGCGGCAGCAAGCGACGCTACGCCGGTATCGGTGACATCATCGTGGTCTCGGTCCGCGAATCCCTGCCCAACTCCAAGATCAAAAAGGGGCAGGTCATGAAGGCCGTAGTGGTGCGGACCAAAAAGGGTGTGCGTCGCAGCGACGGCAGTCTGATCCGCTTTGATACCAACAGCGCCGTGTTGATCGGGAACGATCGCAATCCCATCGGCACGCGCATCTTCGGGCCGGTCGCTCGTGAGCTACGCTGGAAGCGTTTCCTCAAGATCGTCAGCTTGGCTCCGGAGGTTCTGTAATGCAGAAGATCCGTAAAGGTGACGATATCGTCGTCATCGCAGGCAAGAACAAAGGTAGCCGCGGCAAGGTGTTGCGCATGGTGACCTCCTCCGACCGCGTGTTGGTCCAGGGCGTCAACATCGTCACCAAGCACGTCAAGCCGACTCGTCAAAACCAACGTGGTGGCATCGAGAAGCGCGAGGCTCCCATTCACATTTCCAACGTCATGATCGCCGATCCCCGTGATGGGGAGCCGTCGCGGGTTCGTATTCAGACCCTCGAGGGGGGCCGCAAGGTCCGCGTAGCGGTTCGCTCCGGCGAGCAGATCGACAGCTGAGGTTTTCCACCATGGCCAAGGCAGCATCGGGCGCAACGCCCAAGAAAAAACCAGAGGCGGGCTACGCCTACAAGTTTGCGAACGCTCGCACCGCTCCGACCGAGCGTAGCGATTACAAGTCGCCGATTCTCGAGACCTACAAAACCAAGGCCATCCCGGCGTTGGTGGAGACCTTCGGGTTCAAAAACCCCAACACGGTCCCCAGGATTCAGAAGGTCGTTCTCAACATCGGCCTCGGCGAGGCTATCAAGCAGCCCAAGCTGCTCGAGCAGACCTTCGAGGCGCTGGGCCTCATCGCTGGTCAGCGCCCCGTCGTCACCCGCGCGAAGAAGTCCATCGCTGGCTTCAAGTTGCGCGAAGGCATGAAGATCGGCGCGATGGTGACTCTTCGCCGCGCGCAGATGTGGGAGTTCCTCGACCGCCTGTTGTTGGTGGCTCTCCCCCGTACCCGCGACTTCCGTGGCCTCAGCCCCAAAGCTTTCGACGGGCGTGGCAACTACACCCTCGGGATCAAGGAGATACTCATCTTCCCCGTGGTCGACATCGATAAACTCAACGAAGTGCCGGGTATGAACATTTGTATCCACACTTCTGCGCAAACCGACGACGAAGGTCGGGCGCTGCTCGGGCATCTCGGGATGCCCTTCCGCAAGTAGGAGCGAGTGCACCATGTCCATGACAGATCCCATCGCTGACATGCTCACCCGTATCCGCAATGCGTTGCGGGCGGGTCACCGCACCGTCACCATCCCCGGCTCCAAGACCAAACGCCGGATCGCCGAGATTCTCCAACAAGAGGGCTACATCGAAGGCTTCGAGTGGTTCGATGACGACCGCCAAGGCAAGCTGGAAGTGCAGCTGCGCTGGGTGGGCGACCAGCCCGCCATCGAAGGTATCTCCCGGGTGAGTACCCCCGGTCAGCGTCGCTACGCCGGTTTCAAGGAGATCCCCAAGGTCCGTAACGGGCTCGGCATCATGGTCATCAGCACCCCTCGGGGGATGATGACCGACCGCGCCGCTCGCAAGGCCGGCATCGGTGGCGAGCTGATTTGTTGCGTCTGGTAGGCAGACGCTACTCGAGAGGAACCACGAATGTCCCGTATCGGCAACGCACCCATCACGATCCCGGCTGGCCTCAAGGTCAAAGCCGAGGGCCAGACCATCGCGGTCGACGGGCCCAAGGGAAAGCTCAGCTTCGACGTTCCGGAGCCGATCAGCTTCGCGATTGAAGGTAGCGTCATCACCTTCAAACGGCCCAACGACATGGGCAAGGTCCGGGCTCTGCACGGCATGTCCCGCGCGATGACCAACAACATGGTCGTCGGCTGTTCGGTCGGCTTCAAGCGCACCCTTGAGATCATCGGCGTCGGTTACCGTGCCGCGGTCAAGGGTCGCAACATCGACCTCACCTTGGGCTTTTCGCACCCGGTCAGCTACCCGCTGCCCGAGGGTGTGGATGCCGAGGTCGACAAAGAAAATAGGCTTCACCTGAGCTCCGCCGACAAGGCTTTGTTGGGCTCGGTTGCAGCCGATATCCGTCGCTACCGTCCGCCGGAGCCCTACAAGGGCAAGGGCATCCGCTACCTCGGCGAGAAGATCATCCGTAAGGAAGGTAAGGCTCGCGGTAAGAAGTAACTCGCACCCGCGGCTGACCGGCTGCGGCAAACGAGACCAAGACCATGGCTAAGAAAGACAAGAACCAAGCGCGCCTGCGGCGTAAAAAGAGCATCCGTAACCGGATCTCCGGGTCGACCGAGCGGCCTCGGTTGTCGGTCTACCGCAGCAACAAGTTCATTTACGCCCAGGTGATCAATGACGTCGAGTCTCGGTCGCTGGTGCTGGTCTCGGATCTCCGTAAGGATCTCGCAGGCGAGCTCGAGGGTTGCGAGTCGAAAATCGACCGCGCCAAGGTCGTCGGCCGCGCGGTCGCCAAGGCCTGCCTCGACAAGGGCATCAACCAGGTCGTTTTCGACCGCAACGGATACCTTTACCATGGGCGCGTCAGCGCGCTCGCTGATGCCGCCCGCGAGGCCGGCCTCAAGTTCTGAGAGAACAGCTATGATCGACGTCGAGTCCCTCGGAGATCTCGTCGACCGCGTTGTCGACATCAATCGTGTAGCCAAGGTCGTCAAGGGCGGCCGACGGTTTGCATTTTCGGCCCTAGTGGTCGTCGGCAACGAGAACGGTTGGGTAGGTTGCGGTTACGGTAAGGCGCGGGAGGTCCCAGAGGCCATCCGCAAAGCCAACGATATCGCCCGCAAGAACATGTTCCAGGTCCCGCTCCAGGGTACGACCATCCCGCACAGGATCGTCGGACACTTCGGGGCTGGACAGGTCCTCCTGATCCCGGCTTCCGCGGGTACCGGCGTCATCGCTGGTGGTGCCGTCCGTGCCGTGGTCGAGTGCGCAGGTATTCACGACGTGCTCACCAAGTGCATTGGGAGCAACAACCCGCTCAACGTCATCCATGCGACGGTGACTGCGCTCAAGGGCCTTCGTAGCCCCGAGCAGGTCGCTCGCCGACGCGGCATGACCGTGAGCCAGATGATGGAGGCCTGAGATGGCGCTCAAGCTCAAGGTGACCCTGGTCCGCAGTGCGATCGATCGCACGCGTAAACAAAAAGACACGGTTCGGGGCCTCGGCCTGCGCCGGCTCAACCACTTCTCGATTCTCGAGGACACTCCCGCGGTCCGCGGGATGATCCGCAAGGTTCAGCACCTCGTTGCGGTCGAGCCCCACGACGACGCGGCCTGACGGCCAAGGAGCAAGACAATGGGTACTGAACTGCACGACCTCCAGCCCCCCGTGGGCGCCCGCAAGCGCCGCAAGCGAATCGGTCGGGGCCCAGGCTCCGGTACCGGCAAAACCGCCGGCCGCGGCATGAAGGGCCAGCGCGCCCGCAACACAGTCCGTCCCGCCTTCGAGGGCGGTCAGAACCCGATTCACCGTCGGGTTCCGAAGCGCGGATTCGTCAACATCCACCGCGTCGAGGTCCATGGGATCAACGTCGGGCGCCTCGAGCTGCTCGAAGCCGGCACCGAGGTGACGCCCGAGTTCCTCCACGCCAAGGGTCTCGTCCCCAAGAAGGCGACGATCATCAAGGTCCTCGGCGATGGTGAGCTCACCAAGAAGCTGACCATCAAACTCGACCGGGTGAGCGCCAGCGCTCGCGTCAAGATCGAGGCGGCCGGCGGCACCATCGAGCTGATCACGAAGACCAAGGCCGACACCTCCGCGTGAGGCAAGTAGCCTTCAACGTCAGCCCCAGCGCCAGTAGGCTCTGGGGCTGTGCCTTGTGAGGGCGCCTCTCTCTCCTCTCAGTTCTTCGCCCCCTCTTGTACCTTTGTCGGATCCGGCGCTGCATGCGCGTTGCCGACGGTGTACATACGGGCGTCGCCCCATCCGGGCATCAACCACGAGCTGTCTGCTTCGTCAGACAGGGCGGCGCATCAGGCAAACTGAGCGCCAAGCTAGGCCAGCTGGCTCGCTAGATCAGGAAGTGCCCCATGGGCGTCATTATCAACATCTTCAAGTTGCCCGAGCTCCGTCGCCGCGTGCTGTTCACGCTGGGGATGCTGGCGGTCTACCGCTTCGGGGTGTTCGTCGCGGTCCCCGGCGTCGATCGCACGGTCATGGACAGGTTGGTCTCGGAGCAGAGCGGTGGCTTCCTTGGCTACTTCAACATGTTCTCCGGCGGGGCGCTCTCGAACCTCTCGGTGTTCGCCCTCGGGATCATGCCCTACATCAGCGCCAGCATCATCATGCAGCTGATGACGGTCGTCATCCCCAAGCTCGAGCAGCTGAACAAGGAGGGCGAGAGTGGGCGCCGCAAGGTCAACCAGTACAGCCGCTACGGCACGGTGGGACTGGCGATCGTCCAGGGCTACTTCATGGCGAGCTGGCTGGAGGGCCAGAACACGCCGGGGCAGACCTTGGTGCTGGAACCCGGGCTGCCCTTCAAGCTCATGACCATGTTGGCCCTGACGGCGGGGACTTGCTTCCTGATGTGGTTGGGCGAGCAGATCACCGAGCGCGGGATCGGCAATGGGATCTCGCTGATCATCTTTGCGGGCATCATCGCGGACCTTCCGATCGCCAGCTACCAGCTCGCGCAAAAGGCCATCGACGACCCCGAGAACTTTGGACCCATGCCGCTGGCGATGCTGCTCATCGTGGTCCTCGCGGTGATCGCCTTCGTGGTGATCATGGAGCGAGGCCAGCGACGGATCCCGGTGATCTATGCCAAGCGGGTGGTCGGTCGGCAGATGTTCGGCGGCAACCAGAATTATCTGCCGCTGCGGATCAATAACGCCGGCGTTATCCCACCGATCTTCGCCTCGTCGATCATCATGTTCCCTGCGCAAGTCGCGGGCATGACGGGCAACCCCTACCTGCAGCGCTTCGCCGGTGCCTTCAGCTACGGCAACTGGCTGTACCTCACCGTCTACGTCGCCCTGTGTATCTTCTTTTGCTACTTCTATACGCAGATCCAGTTCAACCCGGTCGACTTGGCCGACAACCTGAAGAAGCAAAACGCGTCGATCCCCGGTATCCGCCCGGGTAAGCGCACCGCCGAGCACATCGAGTTCATCCTGACCCGGCTGACCTTTGCCGGCGCCCTGTACATCTCGGCGGTCTGTGTGCTCCCCGTGTTCCTGCAAAAGGACTTCAACGTGCCCTTCTACTACGGTGGAACGTCGCTGCTGATCGTCGTCGGTGTTGCTCTGGATACTGCCCAGCAGATCGAGAGTCACCTGGTCACGCGTAGCTACGAGGGCTTCGCTGGACCCAAGGGTCCACGCATGCGCGGCCGCAAGGGCTGACACCTCTCGGGCTAGGGGCGCGCGCAGTGGGCACTGCGCGCGCTTTTTTGTGGTTCGCGCTCCGGCGAGGTCCTCCTTCGCGCCGATGAATCCGTGAAGAACCTCAAATGGGGGAAGCTGGTCAGCCTAGACACCCCCCAGCCCCGGTGGCATGCTGCCGCGCCCCAGCCCCGAGCTGGGCTTAACTATTTGGTCTTCATGAGTATCACCCCCACCTTCGAGGCGACGGTCGTCGCTGAGTTGCCCCAGCAACTGTTTCGCCTCGAGTCTGCGGAGGGTCAGCTGATCGCTGGTCCCTCGCCAGAGTGCAGGCGTATGGGGGTGCCCCTTCGGACGGGGCAACGTGTGCTGGTCCGCCAGGCCAGCCTCGATCCGGGCCGCGGCGTCATTCTTGGGTCCGCCCAAACTGCGCGTCGTCGCTGAGGTAAGAGAAATGAAAGTACGAGCAAGCGTCAAAAAAATCTGTGAGAAGTGCAAAGTGATCAAGCGGCGTGGTGTCGTTCGGGTCATCTGCGACAACCCCAAACACAAGCAGAGGCAGGGCTGATATGGCACGCATCGCTGGAGTCGACCTCCCCCGAAACAAGCGCGTCGAGATCGCGCTGACCTACATCTACGGTGTAGGCGCAACCACCTCTCGCTCGATCTTGGACAAGGCCGGAGTCGGTCGTTCGATCCGCACCGACGATCTCAACGAGGAGCAGGTCACTGCCATCCGCCGGGTCATCGAGTCGGACTGTCGCGTCGAGGGTGACCTCCGCCGCGAGGTCCAAAGCAAGATCAAGCGGCTCATGGACCTCGGTTGCTACCGAGGTCTCCGTCACCGTCGCAGCCTCCCTGTTCGCGGACAGCGGACCCACACCAACGCGCGCACCCGCAAGGGCCCCAAGCGGGGCCAGGTGTCGATGAAGAAGAAGTGAGCCGATCATGGCATCTACTCGCGGAAAAAAAAGGGTCAGGAAGAACGTTCCCACTGGGATCGTTCACATCCGTTCAACCTTCAACAACACCTTGGTGACGATCACCGACGTCAACGGCAACGCGATTTCGTGGGCCTCGGCGGGTATTCGTGGCTTCCGAGGCTCACGTAAATCCACGCCCTTCGCTGCGCAGCTGGCCGCTGATCAAGCTGCCCGCTCGGCGCAGGACCACGGCATGAAGACCGTGTCGATTCGCGTGTCGGGCCCAGGCGCCGGACGTGAACAGGCACTGCGTGCGATCCAGTCGGCTGGCCTCCGGGTCACCGCGATCAAGGACGTCACCCCGATTCCCCACAACGGCTGCCGCCCGCCCAAGCGGAGGAGGGTCTAACCATGGCTCGTTATACTGGACCAGTGTGTCGGCTGTGCCGGCGCGAAGACCAAAAGCTGTTCCTCAAGGGGGACCGCTGCTTCTCCGACAAGTGCGCCTACGATCGTCGCCAGTACCCCCCCGGCCAGCATGGCCAGGGACGGCGCCGTCGCCCGAGCGACTACGGCCACCAGCTTCGTGAGAAGCAAAAGGTCAAGCGCATGTATGGGCTGCTCGAGAAGCAGTTTCGTGGCTACTACTTCAAGGCCGCGCGCATGAAGGGCATCACTGGTGAGAACCTGCTGAGCTTGCTCGAGCGCCGCCTCGACAACGTCGCGGTTCGCTGCGGCTTCGCCTCGAGCCACGCCGAGGCCCGTCAACTCGTCCGTCACGGCCACTTCACGGTCAACGGCAAGAAGATCAACATCCCGAGCTACCAGATCCGTGAGGGTGAGGAGCTCGTGGTCCGCGAGAAGAGTCGGAAGGTCACCCGGATCACCGAGGCACTCGCCAAGCTCGAGCGTTCGCCGCTCCCGACGTGGATCGAGATCGATCGCGATAACTTCAAGGCCAAGATCAAGAACATGCCTCGGCGGTCGGACATCGCGGCCGACATCGATGAGCAGCTGATCGTCGAGCTCTACAGCAAGTAAGCGAGGGGACTGCATGCAGGACTACAACACCATTGCTCGAAACTGGCGGGACCTCATCCGTCCCAAAAAGCTCGACATCGACAGCACCTCGCTGACCGAGAGCTACGGCAAGTTCACTTGCGAGCCCCTCGAGCGGGGCTACGGCATCACCTTGGGCAACAGCCTGCGGCGCGTGCTGCTCTCCAGCCTGCAGGGCGCGGCGATCACAACGGTGCGCATCGAAGGTGCGCTCCACGAGTTCACGGCCATCCCTGCGGTCGTCGAAGACGTCACTGACATCATCCTCAACATCAAGGCGCTGCGCCTGAGTATGGATGACGCGACTCCGCGGACCTTGCTCATCGACAAGATGGGTGAGGGACCGGTGACGGCTGCCGACATTCAGGCCTCGACTGGCGTGAACGTGCTCGACCCGACCCAGCACATCGCAACCCTGAGCAAGGGCGGCCGTCTGCAGATGCAGATGACCTGTGCGATGGGCCGGGGCTACGCGACGGCGGATCAGAACAAGACCGAGGGTATGCCCGTGGGCGTGATCCCGATCGACTCCCTGTTCTCGCCGATCCGCAAGGTCAACTACCGGGTGACCAACGCCCGCGTCGGTCACCAGACCGACTACGATCGCCTGATCCTCCAGGTTTGGACCGATGGTTCATCCCGCCCGGACGACGCGGTCGCCTACGCTGCCAAGATCCTCAAGGAGCAGCTTTCGATCTTCATCAATCACGAGGAGATCGAGGAGACTCAGGCGCCGAGCCAGAGCGAGCAGGACAAGCTCAACGATGTTCTGTGGCGTTCGGTCGACGAGCTGGAGCTCTCCGTCCGCTCGGCCAACTGCCTGCAGAACGCCAACATTCACTACATTGGCGATCTCGTGCAGCGCACGGAGTCCGAGATGCTCAAGACCAAGAACTTCGGGCGCAAGTCCCTCAAAGAGATCAAGGAAATCTTGGCTCAGATGGGGCTCTCGCTCGGCATGAAGATCGAAGGCTGGCAGGGTCCGCCCCCCAGCCGTGAAACGGAGTAGGGAACATGCGCCATCAAAAATCCGGGCGTAAGCTCAACCGGAACTCGAGCCACCGCAAGGCCATGTTCCGCAACATGATCACCTCTTTGCTCGAGCACGAGCGGATCACCACGACCGTGGCCAAGGCCAAGGAACTGCGTGGTCAGGCGGAGCGCACCATCTCGATCGGTGTCCGCCTGGGGGACCTTCTGGACAAGCCCAAGGACGAGCGGACCCGCGATGAGCAGGCTCGCTACGCCCACGCCATGGGCCAAGCCGGCAAGGTCATTCAGGGTCGGGAGATCCTCCACAAGCTCTTCGAGGACATCGCTCCGCGTTACCAAGCCCGCCCCGGTGGGTACACCCGTGTGATCCGTCTGGGTCAGCGCCGGGTGGGAGACGCTGCAGAGATGGCTATCATCGAGCTCGTCGAGGCCGACTCGGCTGCCGATTCGGTTGCCGGCGCGACCGCCGAGTAGGCGCCTCGCCAGCGAATCAGCAAGAGCCCGCGTCCCCTTGAGGACGCGGGCTTTTTGTTGGGGTAGCGTCTGCGGGTGGAGGGGATGCCCGACCCGGCCCTGCTCTTGGACCTCGTCCGATGGCGTATGCCGTTTGGAAAGTACGAGGGGGTCGTGCTCGTCGATCTTCCCGAGCCCTACCTGCTGTGGTTCAAGCACCAGGGATTTCCCAAAGGCAAACTCGGCCAGCTCTTGGCGCTGGCCCTCGAGGTCAAGACCAACGGGCTCGAGCGCATGTTGGACCGTCTGCGCTGAGACAGCGCCCGGCGTGGACCAAGGACCAGCATCGAGTTTCAAAAACTTCGGGCTGCGATCGAGACTGCGTAAGTTTCGGCGATGCCGGCCGCTCTCACGCTCGCCCTGCTCGGGCTCGCAATCCCCTCCGCCTCCCTGGTGCTCGCGCTGGGTCTCGTCCTGCTGCTGGTCTTGCTGCGTGGCCTCAACCGCAGAGCTGGGCGGGGTCTCGGCGTGCTGCGCAGGCCCGGCTCGGAAGCGAGCCCGACCCGGCAAGTCCTGACGGCGCAGCACAGCGTCCACGTGGTCGAGCTCGGGGGCTGTCGCCTGCTCGTGGGGACCGGTCCCAGCGGGGCGCCGCGGGTGTTGGCGGATCTGTGCGAGTTCGAGGTCGCTGCTCCGTCCTCGGTCCTCGGAGATCTACCCGATAGAGAGGGCCGGCTGCGCTCGGGCCCGCTTCGATCAGTCCGGAGGGACGCCGGTGGAGCCTGAGGTCCTGGCCGAGCTCGGTCTACCGAGCTCGCTGTCGACGTGGCTGTTGCTGGCTGCGCTGCCGCTGTTGTTGGCGGCTTGCACGGCGTTCACCAAGGTCTCGATCGTGCTCGCTGCGCTGCGGCAGGGCCTCGGTGCCCAGCGGCTCTTGCCCATGGGATCCATGCTCGCGCTGGCGTTGGTGATCACGGCGCTGATCATGGCGCCGGTGGGAACGGCGGTAGCCCTGAAGCTCGAGGCCCTCGGTGCGTTTCAACGGCCTGAGGCATTGGGCCTGAGCGACTGGCTGAGCGCTCTCGACCCGCTGTGGCGCTTCGCCGGCGAGCAGGCTCGGAGTGAGGAAGTCGAGCGCTTTGCCGGGTTGACCGGGCGTGCTCTGTCGGACCCTTTGACGGTGGTGCCGGCGTTCCTGGTCAGCGAGTTGGGCCGGGGCCTGGAGATCGCCGTGATGATCCTGTTGCCCTTCGTGGTCGTCGATCTGATCGCCGCCGAGTCGATGCTCCTGCTGGGGCTACAGCAGACGCCGACGGCGGTGATCAGCCTGCCCGCGAAGATTTTGTTGTTTTTGGCTGCCGATGGATGGCGACTGATGATCGTCGGGCTCGTGGAGGGCTACCGGTGAGCCCCGACCTGCTCGGGGGGGCGATCCGCGAGGCTTTTGGGCTGGTGAGTGCGCTCGCGCTTCCGCTCTTGGCCGCGGCGGCGCTCGCCGGGGTGGTGCTGGCCCTGACCACGGGCGCGCTGGGGATTCGTGATGGGGCGCTCGGACAGATGGTTCGGACGCTCGCGGTGGTAGCGACGCTCGTCTTCCTCGCCGAGAGCCTGGCGAGCATGATGCTGGAGTTTGGGGTCCGGACGTGGACGGAGGGCCTGGGCCTCGATGTCCCAGATTCAGCTTTGGATTCAGGTTCAGGTTCAGAAGTCGGTTCTGATTCTGACTCCAGATCGGGACCGGCGAGCGGTGCGGGCTCGGGCCGGCCGTGAGCGCGATCGTGTGGTCCTGGCTGCTGGGGACGATTCGCCTGTGGGCGCTGTTGCGGGTCCAGGCTAGCTGGCGGCGGGTGTTGGGCCTGCGCTGGGAGTGGATCTCGCTGGTCTCGGCGGCCTGCCTGGGCTCGGTCGCGGCGAGCTCCGCTCTCCTGTCTCAGGCTCCTTCGAGTGTGGCCGGGGGTCTGTGGGCGCTGGGTCTCGAGGCTCTGTTGGGGAGCGTGATCGGCCTTGGGGCCTCGCTGGCGGGACACGCCTTGGTCGGCGCCAGCGAGACCAGCGAGGCGGCGCTCGGTATCCGCGTGAACGAGGACCTGGGCGAGCGGGGCTCTCTCTCGATCTTGCTGGTGACGGCGTCGCTGGCCGCGGGCCTGTCTATGGGGTTGCACGGGCCGCTCCTCGAGGCTGCCCTGGCTCTGTTCTCGCGGCTGCCCTTGGCCGATGGCCGAGGGGTGCCCGCGTGGCTGCCCGCGGCGGGAGGGGAGGCCGCGGGGGAATGGGTGGAGTGGCTGGCCCGGGGGGCGTTCGCCGGGACCCGCTTGGCCCTCGCTCTGGCGACGCCCGTGCTCTTGGTCCAAGCCTTGGTCGCGCTCTCTCTCGCAGTGCTCGCCCGTGGCCCGGGTCTCACGGGGGAGCTGGTCGCAGCCCTGGCCCCTGCGCTGCGATTGGTGCTCGCGCTGGTGGCTCTGGGGGCGGCCTGGTCGGCGTTCCCGGAGGCCTTCGCGGAGGGGTTGTGACGCGAGCGGGAGAGCTGTGCCAAACTCGAGTGTGGTCGGCGAGCAGAGGAGCGACCCGGGCTCGCGCGCTGTCCGGGGCCGGATTGTGGGTTTGGGTGTGGGTTCTGGCCTGGTCGCGCTGTCGCTGGGATTGTCCTGCAACGGGGGTCCGGGCGTAGCCCCCATCGACGCGCTCGCGTTGCCGACCGGGCTGAACGCCACACCCGACGGGCGGTGGTTGTTCGTCACCAACGGAAACTGGGATCGGGCGAACTCGGCGAGTGCCCTCTTGGCCCTCGACCTCGAGGCCCTCGAAAACGGGCTCGCGCAAGCCGGGGCCGCCGGCACGACGCTCGACCGGGGACAGCCCTGCCGCACCCACGCCGAGGGGGACCGGCTCGAGTGCGCCGTCGCGGGGATCGTCGAAGCGGATCTCGGCGTCCGCCTGCCCTCTGGGGCCGGCAACATCACCATCGATCGACCCTCGGGCCCGGGCGGTCCGCTGCGCCTGCTCATCCCCACCCGCCTCGATCCAGGGGTGACCTGGATCGATGTCTACGGCCCGGGTTTTGGGGCCAGCGAGGAGGCGGGGTTGCGCCTCGAGTGCGGTCAGGACGAGGGCCGATTTTGTGACCGCGAGCATCGCCTGTCGGGTGTCGCCGCCGACCCGGCCCGCCTGTTCCTCGACCAGGCGGGATTTCGCTTCGCCTATCTCCCCCACCTCACCGGTCGGACCCTGACCATGCTGGCTCTGGATGGCGCCCGTGGGCCGGAGGTGGTTGACGTCGAAGACGAGTTCTTTCGCGAGGACGGCCTGTTCGACTCGGGCTTGGGGGGCGGCTTCGCCGTCGTTCAGCGGGCCTGTGACCTCGAGGGGGACAACGTCCCCGCCGACAGTGGCGACTGCACCCGCCCCTACTTGTTCGCCTCGCAGCGGTTTTGGTGGGGCTTGCGGGCCTTCCAAGTCGCGCCTGGTCTCAAGCTCGTGGTTCGGGGTTCCGAGAGCACGGTGTTCGGTCCTAACCTCGAGGCTGCGGATGCGAGGCCGCTGATGGGCGGCCTCGCGTTCGAAGATCCAGACCAGGGGGAGCGCCTGTTGGCGGTTCACACCACGCCGCCCGCGCTGAGCCGGATCGACACCAGCCTCGACGCGCAGGGCGATCCCAAGGTCGAGGTCATGGCCACGGTCAGCCTGTGCAGCAACCCCAACGTGGTGGTCGTGCACCGACCGGATCTCAGCGGCGCGCTCGGGCCGAGGCTGGCGTTGGTCAGCTGCTACGGCAGCGACGAGGTCGCGGTCGTGGATCTCGGGCTGTTCGCGGTGGTCGCCACCGTGGGGGTCGGCGATGGGCCCAACGAACTGTGGATCGATGTGGAGCGACAATGGTTGTTCGTCGCGAACACGGCCGAGAGCACGCTTTCACTCATCGAGCTCGACGCGGGCTCGGTCGACTATCTGCGGGAGTTTGCGACCATCGGGCTGAGGTGAGGGCAGGGGCCAGGCCCCCCGGGTCAGAACACGCCGCAGTATCCGGCGGTCCCCTGCTCGCCCAGGTCCAGGGGCTGACACAGGGGTTCGACGCCGATGCAGGGCAGGCTCAGGGGATCGCAGATCGCTGTGCAGCAGCTCGCGGCCGCGCCGATGCAGGGGAGGTTGTGGGTCGAGGCGGGGGTGCAGAGGGAGGCCGCGTCGCAGTCCCTGTCGTCCTCGCAGGGATCGCTGGTGACGCCGAGTCCGAAGCTGGTGCAGGCCGCGGCGTAGCTGTCTTCGGCGACCTCGACCCGGTTGCAGGCGTCACTGTCGAAGCTGCAGGTCTGGGCGAGAAGATCGCAGCGCTCGTGACACAGACCGGACTCGGGGGGCTCGGCGAGCGCGCAGACCCGAGCGCTGGCACACCCACCGGCCGACCCGGGAAGGGGATCGACGAGCGATGCGTCACATCGAGAGAGACAGCGTCCGTCGGCACACCCGAGCCCAGGGGCGCAGTCGTCCCGGTCGATACATGGGGTGTCGGGTTGCCCGGAGCCTGTGCTCGTGACGCACGACAGCGAGGAGGGGTCACATTCCTGTCCCGCGCCACACTCGGCCAGAGGATCCCCAAACGGATCACAGCCGGGTAGATCGGTGTCATCACCACCCGTGTCCACGTCGCTCTCGCTCCCTTCAGCGTTGCCCGTCGATGAGGTCACCGGACCCGTGACGTGAGATGGAGGGGGCCCCAGTGGGGTTTCCTCCACACACGCAAAGACCGCCAGGGTGAGGGCGAGCAGCGCAGGGCGGGTGTTGGGCACCCAGTCAGCATAGGACAGTCACTCTCGACCCACTAGAAAGCTGTGAGCCGGGCCACTGGAGTCGACGGGATCGGTGCACCTAGGGCCACTGGGTGTCTCTCCGAGCCCGGTCCCGGCGTGAGGGCTGGGGCCTCGGGTTCGAGTTGGCTCTCGACTTTGGGGTCCTAACCTGCGATCGTCACCGCGAATTTTGGGTACCTCAAGGGTGCTCAAAAAACTTCCACCCTTACGCCAAGATCGAAGCCACTACCACGCCAGGGCGACTACGTGCGCCGTCGGCGATGTATCCGGCGCCTCGATCCTAACGTCGCAGACCAAAGACAACACCTTTTTCGGGAGCTGAGAAACATGAAACGTCTACTAGGAAATTCTTGGCAGCGCATTGGCCTTCAGGTCGGCCTGCTCGCTGGTATCGGACTCGCTTTCGCGATTGGCACCCACGAGGCGCCCGCTGAAGCCGGCGGTGGTAACGAGTGCCCGTCTGAGAACGACTGCACCTTCAAAAAGCCCAACATCGCCATCGTCATGGACTACTCCACGTCCATGAACGAGGACTGGGACGGCCAGAGCACACGCTGGGAGGTGACCTCTGCCGCCATCACGGCTGTGACCCAGCCCGGCAGCTTCCTCTCCCAAAACACGAACCTCGCGCTGATGCGCTTTGGTCACGATCCCTCGCCGGGCCAGCCCGGGACCTCGATCGCCAACGAAGACTCGGGCCTGATCGACGGTAACGTCATCGACGTCGCCTGGGACGACGACGCCGACGAGTACTACCCCTGCAACGGCGCCGCGATCGGCGAGGCCCTCGTCGCAGCCGGCGCGCCCATGGAGGGCAACCTGTTCGGCATCGGCACCTGGACCAAGGGAGCCCTCGATGCGATGTCCGTCGAGATCGCCCAGACCAAGGCCGACCACCCCGGTGACGTAGGCGCGCGCGCCTACGTCAACGTGGTCGTGACCGACGGTGCCTGGACGGGTGTCAATGGGACCACGACCCTCGCGCCCGCGGGCGAGAACCCGGCGATCACCGCCGCCGATCTCTTCGACAACCAGAATATCCAGACCTACGTCGTCGCCGTCGCCGGTGACCCGGCCGCCGAGATGGCCGCCGATGAGACCGCCGCCGCTGGTGGTACCAACGCCGCGCTCGACGGAGACACCCCCGAGGAGCTCGAGGCTGCGCTCGCCGGCGTGGTCCAGGACATCATCGACTCGGTCGTCGCGCCGGAGTGTGTCGGTGGTCTGCCCCGCGTGATGGTGCTCCTCGACGCGTCGTCGTCGATGCTCAACATCAATGGCGGCGTGGTCGCCGGTGGTATGGGCGAGACCGGTTGGGACGCTGCTCGGGCTGCGCTCGCCGCCGACATGGGCTCCCTGTTCGCCATCGACGTCGGAGTCGGTGATGCCGAGGACGTCGTCCACATCGGCCTCGCGGTGTTCGGTCACAACGCGCCGGCGCCCGGCGAGCAGAAGCTCGTGGTCGACTACGGCCCCTGTAACCGCGACAACATCAAGTGGGCCCTCGATCCCAACACCTCCTGCGAGATGCCGGGCTGTGACGATCCATGGAGCGGGCCGCCGATCGCCTGGACCTTCCAGGACGGCACGATCGATCCCCCCGGGTTCGACCACGCCACCAACAGCGCCATGCCCCAGTGCAGCGGCAACGCGGATTTCTGCTCGGGCTCGGGTACCTACACCCACCTCGGACTGCAGCTCGTCAAGGACAACCAGGCCGACTACCAGGCTGCGGGTCTGATGAACGGGGCTCAGTACCCGACCAACCCGGACACGCTGTACTTCAACATCCTCATCACGGATGGCCAGTACAACGGGTACTCGACCAACGCTCAGGTCCAGGCCGAGCTCGAGCAGATGTTCAACAACGACATCACCACCTACGTCATCGGCTTCGGCGACGGCGTGAACACGCCGGCCGCCCAAGCGCAGCTGACGTCGATGGCCGAGTGGGGCTCTGGCGGAGTCGGGGACTACTTCGACGCCGATAACCAGGCCGAGCTGACGATGGCTCTGTCGGACATCTTCACCAACCTCGAGTTCGACCCCTGCTGCGCGTTGAACGACTGCTCGGAGGCTCCCGAGCCGACCACCGAGGAGCCCGATCCGATCCCCTCGGACGATGGCGACGATACGACCGACGGCAACGACGACGACCCGACGGCGGACGACGACGGCAACGACGACGACCCGACGACGGACACCACCGACGACATGGGTGACGACGACACGACGGACGACACGACGGACGACACCGACACCGGCACCGACACCGGCACCGACACCGCCTCCGACGACGACGTCGGTGACGACGGGGCCACCGAAGATGAGACCGCTGGCGACACCGGTGGCATCGACGAAGACGACGGCTGCAACTGCAGCACTGGCGACAGCGACGCGGACAAGACCCGCGGCCTGCTCGGTAGCTTCTTCGCGCTCGGCGTGATGGGCCTGGTCCGTCGCCGTCGCCGCCGCGACTAATCGCTGCTCGGCGAGTCGCCTTGGGCGACGCTCCCAAGCACCCTCTTCGGAGGGTGCTTTTGTTTGTTTAAAAGGGCATCAGCTGGTTGCGACGAGCCAGGTGAGCGCGGCCGCGAGCAGGGTGAAGCCGAACACCATGGCGAGCTCGAGGGCCCCCACCCGAGCGCGCTTGCGGCGGGTATCGATACGGACGACGGCAGAGGCCCGGCTGAGCTCCCGGCTGAGTTCATCGGGGCGGACCACGGGGACGTCACCGGAGGCCGACCTGGGATCGAGGGGGAGGTGCGAGCGAAGCGTGGACGCGGTCGCACCCACGGCATCGATCCCCGAGCGAGTCTCAGCCGCAGGCCGCCACGGCAGACCTCCTGGGCGGTCGGTGATCTGGATCGAGCCGAGCTCATGTTTGGACATTCGGCGGGTGGCCGCGGCCTGTCGTCGGTGAGCGCCGCTGTGACGCCGGCGCCGGGCCTGGTCCATGGTCTCGAGCGCCTCCACGAGGGCCGTGGCGCTCGGCAGCCGCCGTTTGGGATCGGGGTCGAGCATCTCGTCGAGGAGCCGGGCGAAGGGCTCGCTCACCGTGACGTGCTCGCGCCATTGGAGCCGGCCTCCGCCCACCCGCAACACGGTCGGGCACAGGCCCGTGAGCGAGATGATGGCGCTGGACCCGAGCCCCCAGACATCGGCCGCGGGGGTCAGCGCGCCAAACAGGAGCTCGGGGGCGGTCGAGGCCAGGACCTCGGGTTTGGGCGGGCGTTGGACGGGCCCGAGCAGTGCTGGGCGCCCGAAGTCGACCAGGGAGAGCCCCCTATCGCTGGTCCGCCGCACGAGGCTGTGTGGGGTGATGGCGCCGTGGACGATATCGACCAGGTGCAGGGGCACCAACAACCCCGCCGCTTCCCGGAGCAGCTCGAGGACGGCGAGCTCCTCGAAGACCTCGCCGCTCAAGGGGGCGCCGCGGACCCAGGCGTGGATGGTCCACATCCTGCTCCGGCGGTCCTCGACACGGGTGAAGTCCTCGATCCACAGCGGGACTGCCGGGTGGCGCAGCTCGCGAAGAGGGGCGAGTCGGGCCTCGAAGTCAGCGAGCTCGACGCCCGAGCGCGGCCGAAAATCCAAGCGTCGCGCCCGGACCAACATGCCGTCTTCGATGCGCGTAGCTCGGTAGCAGGCGTCGTCGGGATCGTTCCCACACCACGGGTCGACGGGGCGGTCGAGGCGGAAGCGTCCATCGAGCAGGAGCTCGCGCCCGCAGGCAGAGCAGTGCTCTGCGTCGCGCTCGGCCGTCGCTCCACAGAGTGCGCAGATCATCGCTTCGTCCCAGGTATCAATCGAAAAATCAGGATAGCAGGGCCCGCGGGTGTCCACCACGACTGTTCAGCGTTCGGAGGACGACCCGCCCGAAAGTCGCGGCCTCTCGCCACCCCTTGGGCGGGCGAACTCGTGGCCGACGACACACTCCTTTTGCCGCGTCGGTCCGACATCAAACGCGGGTCGAGGGCGACGCGTCGTGTGCTGGGCTCATCGTCGGCGCGCACATGGGCCGGCCGAGCGTCACGACCCATCGGGAGCCGCTGACACGGAAGACAGGGAAGACACGGACATCGACAGGGGTCGATGCCGCGGGCCGCAGGCAGATACGAGACACTGGGCTCGGCGATGTCTCGCTCGCGCAGGAGCAGAGACTCGGAGCTTCACGAGCGCGATCGTGTGGCCGGTCAAAAAATCACTGGCTCGATCCCAGATCCTCGGCCTATGATTTCGACGCTGCATGACCGACACACGATCACTCTTGGCGCGACCTCTGCCGTGTTTGTACACGCAGCGCCGAGTCGATCGTCGTCGCCATCTCGTGCGCGACTTCGCCGAGACCCGCCCTCGCCCGACTTGGTCGGAGCGCGAGCGGGTCGATGTGGAGTCTCGTGTGACCCTGAAGGGTCGGGGCCGGTCGGAGCTGAACTCGTGTGGAGTTCTGGTTTCGTTTGCGGGTCCCGATGGGTCGTGGCGACGGGTCACTGCATGCACCGGAGCGGGCGCGTCCAAGGAGGAGGGGGGCGCGCCCGCAAAGGTGTTCGCTTGGTGAATTCGCCCTCAAAGCCATAAGATCGAGGTTTTGAGGGCGGGTTTGTCTCGCCCTCTCCAATTTAGTCGGCCGATACTTCCGCTGGGTCCAGACCTGAAGACCGGTGGGGGAGGCTGGGGATCCACTTTCTGTGTGGGCCCAAATGAGGACCCTCGCGATGATTGCATCGCGGACATCCCAGCTGGCATGATGAGCGCGGTCGTCATGGCTGCACGAGGTATCCTCTCTCGCATCACTGGTGCATCGGCCCGCGGGGTCGACGACGTCGAGCTGATCATCGGGAACCTTCAGGCTCTCCTCAACACGCGCCTGGGCGACGCGGTCTCGGCCGAGGGCTTCGGCGTGGTCGATCTCGTCGACATCGTCCACGATTTTCCCGCCGCGGCTCAGATCATGCAGCGGAGCATCCGCGCGACGATCTCGAAGTACGAGCCCAGGCTGCGCAACGTCTCGGTGCGCCTGGTCGCCAGCGACGACCCTCTGATCTTGACCTTCGAGATCTCGGGGCGGATGGTGGGAGACCGGCGTCGCGGAGTGGTGCGACTGCGCAGCGAGATGACCCACGGTGGCCGCGTCAGCGTGATGTAGGCCCCGCCTCGGTCCCCGACCCGAGGACCGACCGCGGATCGAGTGCCGCGCTCGCTCGGTTCCGCCTGCGTGGCCCGAGCTCGAGCCGAGCGGCCCAAGCTGGAGCGGTCCGAGGAGGGCGAAGAGTGTGGATCGCTCTAGGCGCTGCGAGTACCATCCCAAAGCACGCGGCGCCGTGTCGCGCTTCCAGTCGATGGGCAGGGACGCCCTCGCAAAGGCCACCAATGTTCGCCAAGTTCTACCAAAGCGAGCTCACCTATCTGCGCGAGATGGGGCGCGAGTTCGCCTCGGCGCACCCGACCAGCGCCGGGCTTTTGTCCGAGCGCAGCGACGACCCCGACGTCGAGCGTCTGCTCGAGGGCTTCGCCTTCCTCAGTGCACGGATCCGCGAGCGGGTCGACGACGCCGTGCCCGAGGTCGTGCACGGGCTGGCGGAGCTGCTCTTGCCCCAGTACATCCGGCCTCTCCCGGCGATGTCGATCATCGAGTTCAAGCCGCAGATCAAGGCCTTGCGCGGGGTCCGAAACGTCCCCCGTGGGCGCCAGGTCGGGGCCAACCCCGTCGAGGGTACTTCTTGCACCTTCCAGACTTGCTACGACGTCGACCTCTTGCCCCTCGAGGTGGTCTCGGTCGACCTCGACGAGGCCGTGGCCAATCGTCCCGTCGTCCGCCTGAAACTCAAGACCACCGAAGCCGGGCGGGCGATCGTCGCTCGAGAGGAGGGGATTCGCCTGTATCTGGCGGGCGATGTGTCCCTGGCCGCGACCTTGCAACTTTGGATGTTGCGCCACTGCAAGGCCGTGGAGGTGCGCAGCAACGAGGAGCGCAACGCACCCCGTGGGGAGCCGCTGCGGACCCTGGGCCGGGAAAAGATCCGACCTGTGGGCTTGTCCGCCGACCAGGCTGTCCTGCCCTGGCCCGAGTTTGCGCCTGACGGCTCACGCTTTGTGCAGGAGTACTTCTCGCTCCCCTCGAAGTACCTGTTCGTCGATGTGCTCGGCCTCGAGGGTCTCGAGTTCAGCGGTGACTACATCGAGCTCTCGTTTGTGTTCGAGCGCCCACCAGACCTGCCCTCACCGTTGACCGACGAGAGCATCCGCCTGCACTGCACGCCGGTGGTCAACCTCTTCGAGGCCTCCTCCGAGCCGATCAAGCTCGACCCGCTGCTGCCCAATCAGCAGCTCCGGGCTGCGGGGGTCAAGCCTCCGCATATGGAGATCTACGACGTCAGCTCGGTCATCGGAGTCCGCCCTGGGCGAGGCAACCGGCGCAGCTACAGCAATTTTTACAGCTTCGCCCACACCAGGCCCGGGGCCGAGTTCGACGGCTACTACGTCCTGCATCGCACCCGCTCTCCCCTCGACGAGGCGACCGACACGGGCATCAGCGTGGCCTCGCCCCAAAAATCGGGGGGCGAGAAACACGACGAAGAGGAGACGCTCTCGATCGAGATGCGCTGCACCAACCGGACGCTGCCCAACGAGCTGGTGATCGGCGACATCTGCAAGCCTGTACGCGGCAGCTCCGTGCCGCCGTTCACGAACATCACCGCTGTCAGCCCATCCATTCGAGCGCCGCTCGCAGGTGAGCTCCAGTGGCGCTTGCTCGCGCATTTGGCGGTCAACCGTCGACGGGTGACCCAGCCGGACACGCTCAAGCTCCTGCTTTCGCTCTACAACTTCTTGGCGGGTTCCGGGTCGCCGGCGGGTCGCGCCAACGAGCTGCGCGTGGAGGCGATTCGGGGTACCGAGTTCGAGGCTGTGACCCGCATGCTCGAGGGGGCCCCGGTGCGCGGGGCCGAGACCACCATCGAGCTCGACGAGACGCGCTTCTCGAGCATCGGTGACGCCCACCTGTTCGGGACCGTGCTGGACGAGTTGCTCTCGACCTACTGCAGCATCAACTCCTTCCATCAGCTGCGTGTGCGCCTTCATCCTTCGAAGATCGAGTTTCGATGGGAACCCCGCAACGGTCACCACAGGATCTTGTGAGCGACGCTTCGCCCAACTGGCTCTCGCGGGTGCTCGCGGACCCCGGTGCCTACGATCCCTTCGTGGTCATGGGCCTGCTCGAGGAGTTGAGCCCGGACGCGCCGCGGGTCGGCGGCGACGGGCCCTACGATGAGGAGGCGATGCGCTTTCGTCATTCGCGGGGGCTCGCGTTCCAGCCCGGCGACATGGAAAAGTTGGAGGTCAAGCCCGAGGGCCGCAAGTTGGAGGGCAAAGCGGCGGAGCGCTACGACCTGAGCCTCAACATTCTCGGACTCACGGGCACGAGCAGCCCACTGCCGACCTACCTGGCGAGCGAGGCGGCCAGCAAGGACGAAGAGGGGGCGATCAAGGCCGACTTCTTCGATCTCTTTCACCACCGCATGCACAGCTTGCTCTACCGCTCGCTGTGCAAGTTCGACTGGGCCCACAACCACGACCTCGAAGAGGCGGACACCTGGTCTCAGCGCATGCTCGCCCTGCTCGGGATCGACATCTACGATCGCCCCCCGCTGCGCTACATCCGGCCGATCGACCTGCTTCGTATCGCGCCGCTGATGGCGAGCTCGGCCCGGACGGCCCGGACCTTGGAGCTGGCCATCATGGAGATCTTGCGCCATCAGTTGGTCGGTGCGGAGGTCGAGGTCAAGCAGTTCAAGGGCGAGTGGGCCGACATCGATCAGGACCACAAGATCCAGCTCGCGGTCGAGAACTCGAACCTCGGGCTCAGCGCGGTGATCGGCGACATGTGCCTGCACCGGGCTGGGAAGGCTCAGGTGGTCGTCGGGCCCTTGGATCAAGCCGGCCTCAAGCGGTTCTTGGCGGGGGGAGAGGCCTTCTTCGCCGTCCGCGAGCTGCTGGATCTCCTGTCCTACGAGCTGGTCGACTTCGAGCTCGAGTTGATCTTGGGGAAGGCGGCGCGGACGGGTACGATTTTAGGCAAGAGCATCATCGGCGATGATGCGTGGCTCGAGAGTGACGATGGCGACAACAAGCGGGAAGAGACTCGGATGATCGTGTCGCTCAGCGAGGCTATGGAGATGCTCGAAGAAGGAGAGATCTAGGGTGCGCGCTCTCAAGGTCCAAGTTTACGACTCTCAGACGGGGAACACTCGCAACGAACGCTACACGCGCTCGCCGATCCGAATCGGCCGCCACCCGAGCAACGACCTCTGTCTCAGCTTCGGCTTTGTCTCGGGGCGCCACGCGCAGCTCGAGTTCAACGAGCAGGGGGGAACCTTCACGGACGTGGGCTCGACCAACGGCTCGACCATCGACGGCCGGCGGGTCGGGACGATGGAGAGCATCGCCATCTATGACGGGTTGAGCGTCACGATCGGCAAGCTCGAGATGCGTTTTGGGTGGGAGGAGGTCTCGGAGCCTCACGGTGTTCAGCACTTGGTCGAGAGCGGAGCCCCCATGCGGACCCGCTCACCGCGACAGCCGACCCAGCCGATCCAGGCGGTTTCCGACGCCGACTTGCGCGGCCCAGGAACCATCCGTCATGTGGTCGAAGGTGAGGCCCCCACGGGTCCGCCGGGACTCTCCGATTCACAACCACCGAGTCTGTCGGACTCCCAGCCGCCACTGGGAGGGCCACCGTCGCTGGGAGGGGGAGGCCCTCCGCCGCCGTTGGGAGGAGGTCCACCGCCGTTGGGGGGGGGAGGCCCGCCGCCGTTGGGAGGAGGTCCACCGTCGCTGGGCGGGGGAGGCCCGCCGCCGTTGGGAGGAGG
>Ga0256845_1000819_pt1 | contig 27073 bp, 24 predicted proteins | sample RiftiametaG_FD_189101 | JGI IMG/M metagenome (GOLD analysis project Ga0256845, IMG submission 189101) | Tube worm associated microbial communities from hydrothermal vent at the East Pacific Rise, Pacific Ocean - Riftia | ecosystem: Host-associated > Annelida > Integument > Unclassified ... | reverse complement strand
ACTGCTGTTCAGAACAGGAGGAAAAGACAGAATCGCTCCAGTGGCATCGGTAAGAAGAGGATACTTCCGAAAACCAGACAGGATTCCTGCGTACTTCCGCCCTGTCTCCGTGTTCAGCAGAACATCGTGCAGAGTCATGGCAGTTTCTTCACCAAGAGGATGGAAAACAGTGTTCGGGGACGAAGTGGAATATCTCACTGGAAACGAAATTCCGTCAAGTGGATAAAAACCGATTGCCGCTGTTTTCCTTTCCTTTCCAAAACTCGAAGCAATTTTCTCCTGCGCTGCAATAAGAGATTCGAGCCCGGCATCATCCACCACCCACCCGGTGGCGGTAAAAGCTGCTATAAAAGGTCTGATTTCCGCCAGGGAATCGTCTACCTTAATGTGATGTACAGGATCTTTCATTGATTTCAAATGAGGTTCAGCCCCGTTCCTAAGGCAGCGTATGCCACGGGCTATACCCTCTGATGTCCACAGATCAGGTCTGTTTGTATCGTTGAGCTCAATTTTTACGGTATCTTCACTTAACCCGTCCAGCTCTGCTTTAAGAGATTCAAGAAGGCCCTCGAGGTTATCGGTGTTTTCAAGCTCTGCAAGAGGGAGAAAATCCTTAAGCGGTATTTCTATCTTAGGCATTAACTTCACCTCCCAGCAGTTTCTCCGGTGTCGATTTCATCTCTCTCAGCTTCGAGAGATCGGGACTGAGCAGATCTCTTATGTCTGACAGGCCAAGGGCAAGAAGAGCCATCCTGTCAAGACCCAGACCCCAGGCTATTACCGGAACATCAATTCCCAAAGGCTCACATACCTCCCGGCGAAACAAACCTGCACCACCCATTTCGAACCACCCCAGAGTAGGATGCTTCACATGAAGTTCCACAGACGGCTCTGTGAACGGAAAGTATGCAGGAACGAATTTGTACTGTGTTGCCCCTGCAACTTCGGTGGCAAACAACTTAAGAAGCCCCAAAAGGTGTTTCATATTGATTCCCTCACCCAGCACTATACCCTCAACCTGAAAAAAGTCGGGGAGGTGGGTTGCATCCACCTGGTCGTACCTGAAGCACTTCGCTATTCCAAAGTACTTGCCTGGAATGTCCGGCCTGGAGCCAAGGGTTCTTGCTGAAAGAGCTGTTCCCTGTGATCGCATGATAGCTTTGAGAGATCTCTCCCAGTCAAAGGTGTATTCCCACCCTCTGCCCCCGGTGCTTCCACCGTCTTCATGGGCAGCACGAACCCTTTCACCTGTTTCTGCGGAAGGAGGCTCCACCTGAACCCCATCCTCCAGATAGTACGCATCGTGTATGTCTCTGGCAGGGTGGAACTGAGGCATGAACAGTGCGTCATTGTTCCAGAATTCGTTTTCGGCAAGCGAACCTTTCATTTCCTTAAAGCCCATTGCCTGAAGCTTGTCTCTTACAGTATCCAGAAACATGGCGTACGGGTGGAATCTTCCGATGTGTATTCTTGAGGGTGGGATGTCCACCTGATATCTTCTGAAAGAACTGTTTTTCCACTGGCCTGAAGTCAGTATCTCACGGGTCAGGTTACCTATCGTACTGCTGCCTCTGGCACTTTCAAGAGCTTCCCTTCCCGAATCGGTAATATCGACAACATGTTCTGCAGTCTCTGTAACTACAAACTCTGCCCTGGATTTTCCACGTTTCGGTGCCCTTTTCTGTACTTCGCCAGCTACCATCTTCGACAGGTTTGAAAGCTGAAGAGTTCCTCCTGCAGACAACGGTTTGTAGACACTGTTCCATATTTCCTGGAACACACCACCAGACTTGTCGACTAGAACAAGACCCTGGTCGCCTCTGCTCAGAACCTGTGTTTTAAGAAGAGATCCCATGGCACTTCCCCACTGGGCTCTGTCAAACAGATTGTTTTTCTGTATCTCGGGCAATGCCGTTACTCCACTCTTAACTGCTTCAATAAGAGCCAGCTCAGGAGTTGTTCCTTTCTCTGCATACGCTGCACCAACCGGTCCCAGTTCAACTGTAACTGTTTTTGCAGTGGAAAGAACTGAAGCCATACCCCTTGACAGAAGCCATTGAAGTGCTCTTCTGTAAGAACCTTCCCCCATTCCTGTGCCTGCAACTGCATCGGCATCACTGCCCGGCCCGCTGGAAGACAACCAGCGGAGAAGAGTTTTCTCGAGTGGATGAAGATCTTTCGCTAATGTATCAGACAATTTCAACCTTCCTTATTGTTCCCAAACTACCTGATCCGGATCGAGGAAAAGCCCCTGCTCCGGTCTGGGAATTCTGTAGTCCCCTTTGAGAACCGTACCGCAATCAGGGCACTCGACCATCCCCTCATCCACCACTGCATCGCACACAGGGCAGATTCGAGCCATCATGCTGTCAACATAATCAACCAGTTCTTCAGCGGTAATAAGCCCATTACCGTTCTTGTCAGCTGCCCCTGTAGAACCTTCAATAAGTATAGGCGTAAGAACCCTTTCACCTACAGACTTGTCTTCCCTGGCTGCTGTGAGTACAAGAATATTGTCATCATCCGAAAAATCGTTAACAAAACCACCTGAGTTGCAGGCATCGAGAAACAGGTATACTGAACCTGGAAACTGTGCCAGCAGATCATGCATTTCATCATCGGAAATGTCTTCATTGTAGAAACAGACCACCTCATTCACACCATCGTCTTCTTCATCTCCTGCCAGCCCAGGCGGTTCCTGAGACCCGTGACCGCTGTAGAAAACGATCAGACGATCATCAGAATCAGCTCTTGAGCAGATATCACCCACTGCATTTCTGAACACATCAGCTCTTGCTTCCGCGTCCACTAGAAGCACCATACGATCTGAATTTACGTTCTGGTCATCGCGAAGAAACCGATAGAAGTCGATTGCATCCATGCTTGCTCTGGAAAGAATATCAGCACGGGACTCGTAGCCGCTGATGCCGGAGACAACAGCCCATGTGTCCGGTGAAGCAGAATCGCCTGCTGGAAGTCTTTCCGCAGGGATTCTTTCCGCTTCTATGGTAAATGTTCCCTGACCGCCCTTAGAATATGCATACACTGTAACCCCGTAAACTGCATCCTCCTGGCAGTACAGTGCCACCGATTCATCTGCCGCGTTGTCTGTGTTGCTCACTCCACCCTGGGCTTGAAGAACATACCCCGGACCGCTGACCAGCATGTCCAGATCAAAATCTCTCTGATCTCCACGAAGCTCTATAACCAGAGTACTTCCCGCCTCTCCGTGAACTGTGTAAAACTTCTGGGCAGCAGTGGTTTCGTCCACCCTGCCGTGAACAAGACCCACCAGCGGCTCTGCTTCTGTGGGTTCCACAGAAATTGTGCAAAGACCTCCGGTTCCTGAGTCCATGAAACCGGGGGCTATACGCAATATGTCTCCCCGTCTGGCCCAGAAACTGAAACGCTCATCACCTCTCTCTGTGTTCATAAACGCAGCAGGTTCACCGTAATCGTTAAACAACCGTACATCCCCGTCTCTGAGCTTATCGAATACACCGGAGATGGTGTAGAAACCAGAAGAAGGAGCGGTAAAACTTACCATGGCTGACTGCCCGTGCCCGGTTTCAACATCTACCGGGCGAAACTGGCGAACACTCTGGGAAGACTGGACAAGGTTCAACCTGTAAAGAAATTCCTGGGGATCTTCACCTACATCGAAGGGAATTACTTCCACAACCGCCGGGGAATCTGCTGCAGGAACCAGAAGACCTTCCGAATTAAGATATGTGTTTGATGAATACATTATTTCCCCGGAATTGTCTCTGACTTGAAGATCAAGATCACCTTCCTGCTCGAAAGTCAGCTCCAGAAGAGCTTCACTCTGCAGCTCAGGCAGTCTGTAACGCTGAACATCACCCTTCGATACATCAGCTGTGATAGACTGGGAAAGAACATCCATATCACCGGCTCTTGCTATTTCTAGGGTGTAGTTTCCACTTCCGCCCTTGTTGTACCTGGAAACAACAGCCTGAACTCTCTCTCCCTCGAGAAGCCCCATAGACAATTTTTCACTTGAATTTGTGCTGTAACTGCCTGCCCACAGAGTATGACCGGGGCCGTAAAGCTCTAGATCAAGATCTGAAAGACTGTCTGATCCCCTGATAATAAAGTTCCATCTACCCTCTTCTGTGGCCTGAAAGGTCCATATCTCCGCCATTTCAGCGGAAGAGAGCGAAGAGGAAACACCACGGGTACCTACAGGTTCGGCCTGGCTGTAACTGACGGTAAAATCAACCGGCACCGGGCTGTCTGCCTTTATCCAGAACCAGTAGTCACTGTACGCAGATAACATCAGAGGCTCACCATCTGTAGAGAAACAAAGAGCTTCACCAGTGTTATCGTAAGCTATCATAGGTACTGCAGGCGAAGAAGTTACCTCAATAACAGCATAGTCATTTTCCAGTATTCTAATCCACTGGTACCCCCCGGATCCTGCACTTTCCACTGTTTCGCCAGCGTTAACACCGGGAACATTTACCGCATCCGGAAGAGTCACTGCCAGCGCAGCCATCAAAAAAACAATTGAACCAGCCAAAACAACCACCTTTCACATACAGAACAAAGCATAGAATCCAGACAGGTAAGATAACAGAATGCTAAGGAAAACAGCCTAGAAGAATTCAGCAAAAAGAGCGAATGATGAAATAGACAGCTTGATATTCCTGTTTTCACCTGCAATACCACTTGCAAGATCCCACATACAGAGAAGTGCATACCCCATAAGCCTTCTGCTGAAGGAAATTACAATGGGAACCGACGAATCACCCACTGAAAGGTGAAGGCTAAGGGTTTCTTCACCAGGGCGCCATGCGTCTGGCAGCCTGCCTCCTGTGGGCCAAACAGAATAAACAAGTTTCAGTTCGGGAGATGACGGCTCCGGCCGGTTAAGCAGTTCGATAAACCTCGCCATATCACCGCCAATATGATGAATGGCTGATCTGATTTGAGAGGTTGTACGAACCGGATTGTGCGCAGGATCAGGAAGAGCGGTGATAAAGTCAATGCCGTTCTCCCTTCTGTAGCCAAGCTCCAGAAGTGATGAAGCCTCACCGGCACAAGCAGATAAAAGAGCAGAAGCTCCTGCAGGCGGCAGAATGGTGCTTGAAACCGATTCATCCGTCCACAGGTTAACCTGGCGGAATATAGCTTTTACCCTCTCTCCCGAAGGTGTTCTAGAAATGTCTCTGACTATCTGATAAAGCCTTGGAAGTTGCGGTACCCTCACACCGGATCGTCCCAGGGCTGAACGAACAGCGGTATGCTTGAACAGTACTTCCAGATCATCAAGTGTGTGCAGTTCAGCAGGAAATTTTACCAAGATCCTCTCCCTCTGGGATGATATTTCTCCACAGCTTCACTTAGCCTTCTGCGGCTTACTGAAGTGTATATCTCCGTAGTTCTTATGTCAGAGTGCCCAAGAAGCTCCTGAACTACTCTCAGATCGGCTCCCCCCTCAAGAAGGTGGGTCGCAAAGGAATGCCTCAAAGTGTGAGGGTGCAGCTCTGCCGTAATTCCAGCCTTCAAAGCGGAACTTCTGACTATGTTCCACACAGTCATTCTTGAAAGTGCGTTACCGTTTCTGGTAAGAAATACAGTTCTGCCGCTGTGAGCTCGCGATACAGATGAACGCCATCTGTCCAGATAGATACCAAGCCATTTCACAGATATCGAACTCATGGGAACCATTCTCTCTTTAGATCCCTTACCCAGCGGGCGCACCCATCCGTCGTTCAAACTAAGCCTGTCAACTGTCAACGACACCAGTTCACCTGCACGAAGACCGGAACCGTAGGCCAGCTCCATAAGTGCTCGATTCCTCGAAGAAAGGGCATTCTCTCCTGTCCAGATCTCTATGATAAGAACAATCTCCTCCACAGAAAGACAGTGAGGCACATGAAACACTGACGCAGGAGGACGGATTTTAGCAGCAGGACTGGCTCTGACAACGTTTCTCTCCAACAGAAATGAATAGAATCTCCGAAGGGAGGAAAGCTTCCTTGCCACTGTGGACGGAGCCAGTTTCTTCTTCAGCAGGTGCTGCAGCCACTGCCCCAGTGCTGCAGAATCTGCCGCAACAAGATTACCTGTAAAATCAGCGGCTTCTATCAAATCTCTTCTGTATGCGGAAACAGTGTTGGCAGAAAGGTTTCCAACAAGAACCGCCCATGTAAGAAAGCCGTCAAGATGCTGGTCCGTGTCCACTGAGCCATCCGATCAGCGATCTCCTCTGCAACACATCTGTGTCAGAGGAAGAACCTGGAACAAGAGATACAGGAATACCACAATCAGTAAGCTCTGTCATGGCAACAAGAGCATCACTTCTGCGGCTGAAACCGGCAACTGCTGCGGGAGCTCTGTTTATAACAAGCCCGGCCTTTTCTGCTGTGAACCCAAGCCTCTCACACAGAGCAATCTGAACTCTGTGGCGTTTTTCAGACGCCACGGGGAACAGGTATACCATCACCGCTTTGCGTGAATGTCGGGGGGGAACAGACACAGGCTTTTCACCAGGTGCCACAGGTGGAACCGCCGCAGCTGGAACGGTAAACCTCACCACATGGGGAAAGACTGCAGCCTTTCTGTGATCAACCTCCTCTTTTTCCACCTGGGGAGGAGCTTCCAAAAAAGACCTGGACGGAGGCTGAAAATTAATGACTTCAGGTACTACAGTGTTTCCCTTTGAAGCGATAACAGTATCAGAAACCACTGGCGGAACAGCAGGCCCGGAAGTTTCAGAAACCACTTTACGCACCGGTTTCACTGCTCGAACAGTTTTTCCGGCTGCTTTTTGTGTATAGTCTTTCCTGCTTGACACACCAACAAGATTCTGAGGGGATCTTATCTCAACGATTCCGCCTGCCTTTTCCAGAATCTTCTTTATAGACTCTGCTGTGGAAAGATCTGCGTCAAGCTTCAACGCAATGGGAATTCTGGCGAGAAACCTGATAACATCCTCGGTGGGCAGCTGGCTGAGTTTCTGCAACGCAACTCTCAACCTGCCTCTGCTGCCAGGGCGATAACCCATGAGAACAGGAACGAAAACAGCCTGGTCGGGCTGTACAAGAATCTGTACAGAACCATCGCTGGGCAGTTCTGAAGCAAGTGTATCAGCAGAATCTCTGGACAGACCGGACTGCAGAACCATACCTGCAGGGGAACTGAGCAACTTCCGAACGGACTCAATAGTTTCCCCTGTACGGGCATACAACACCGCAAGAAGCCTGCCTGAAGGATTATCTCCCTTTAGAACAATTTTCCAGAACATTCACACCTAGTCCAGCTGACTTCTGCTGAGATACAGTTTGTCTCCAATTTCGATCAGATCGGCAGTTCTTGAACTGACAACCATCGCAGCGCTGCTTCTGGCTTCCGTGGTAAGAACAACAACATCAGCAATGGGAATCTCGGCCGTATACACCAACTGGTCATCCGCATCTCTTACCTGTTCGCTGGGTGAATAGGCGGTGAACACATCACCAGGATTTATTCCCTGCGAGCTGCCGGCACTGAGGTAGATAACATCGTAGGTGTAGGCACATGACCGTGCTGGATCCCTGAAACCGAGAACCCACAGAAGCCCTCTGTCTACTCCGGGACCATTCTGAATACGAATGTCACTGGCAGTATGATACGGAACAATCATATCACCTTCCAGAACAGAAAGATAACCGTGCTGGATCTTGGCGATAGATGTTGAAGGAGTGGTACTTTCCACCTGGCAAACCCCAACCACTCTGATGATGTGCCCGGTGTCACCGGTCTCTGGATCTTTAACTTCTTCACACTGACGAAGTATGTGAAAAACCCTGCCATCTTCAACACCCTGATCGGCACCGAAATCCAGTTCAATCAAATCACCGGGAAGAGCGGTTAGATGTCTGGCTGCACCCTGTTCTTCAGCATTTGTGGAAAGAACATATCCAAGAGGGGTCAGCTGTTCGTAGCTGATCAATCCAGCTGACTCTCTCTGAATCCGTGAAAGAATAGGCTCGCTGGATCTGATCACCACAGCACCGGCAGGAACCTGCGTTACATAACTGCTTGATCCAGGAACAGAAACTTCTTCCGCAACATCCGGAATCTGAAGAACCATACCGGGAACTAGGTACTCCGCACCCTGCAGATCAGGATTAGCTGCAAGAATATCAACCCACTTCTCCCACGTTCCGTAAAAGTGCAGTGAAATATCGGAAAGGGTATCTCCGTAACCAACAACATACTCGCCTGCCACTGAAACAGCTGCAAACAAGACAAACGCAAGTGTAACTATTCTCACCAGATCACCTCCAGCTCTCGCCGGAGAACAGCACACAGCTCATGCCGCTGCAGACAATCTCCGGCACAGTAGTCTCCAATATCATAACTTCATAAATTCTAAACTAAGAGACACAGGTAGTCAACCTTTTGATTTTACCTGTCTGCAGGATAAAAAACTACAGCACCGGATCCGGTTCCGTTCGTACCGGCAGTAACTGTTACAGTGTAAACACCTCTGGACACAAGACTTCCCTCAAGAGGCACGTTTACCGCCAGCATCAGAACTCCTGATCCGGGAGATTCACCAACCCACGTGCTTCCCGCTGCAACTGACTGCTCCGTTTCACCTGCCCGAAACACAAGTTGACCCGAGGTTGCTCCTGGAACCAGAGAAACAGAAGAAGAAAACTTCTCCTGCCCCTGGGGCGTGGCTGTACCTGTCTCGGTAACAACTGTTCCTGTGCTGTGAAGCGAGAACATCACCCCCTCCTGCAATTCAATTCCTGTATTCAACCATCCATCGGCTGCATCCACGAAAAATGTTTCATTGTGAACAGCAGGGTCTCCCCACACAATAATGTAAACAGAGTCAACCGGGACCGAGTTCGCTCCTGAAACAACAACTCCGTCAGAGACCTCTATAGCACCGGTAAATGTAGAACCGTCTTTACACCAGACCCGTGCTTCAGACGGTACATCTACGGTTACTCCGGAAACCACGGCCTTGCCTGAAATAATACTTTGAAGCTGCCCGGTTACCACCGTTCCATCTGATGCTGTAAGAACACCAACCGGCTTTCCCCCGCAAGATACCGCAACAAGAAAAGATGACAAAATCACCGAACTTATAAGTATAATCCGCAATCTAGTTACCTCGAATAATCAAGTGTTCCATTGCCTGACCTATTTCAGAAACAGGCACAAATTCCATGGCCTTCCTCTGCACTTCCGGTACCTCTTCCAGATCTCTCATGTTTTCAACAGGAAGAAGAACCTTTTGTATCCCGGCTGCAAGAGCTCCCAGAACTTTCTCCTTGATTCCCCCCACAGGAAGAACCGTACCGCGAAGTGTGATTTCACCTGTAACTGCAACTTTGTTTCGAACAGGCTCTCCGCACAGCGCACTGAGAACCGAAGCGGTTATTGCAACTCCGGCAGACGGTCCGTCTTTGGGAGTGGCTCCTGCAGGAACATGAATGTGTATGTCAAACTCTGACGGATCCTTGCAGTTGTCTCTTCTGTTTGATCTGATCCAGCTCAGTGCTGCCTGCGCAGATTCCTTCATAACATCACCAAGCTGGCCAGTAAGAATAAGCTTTCCACTCCCCGGAAGAAGAAGAGTTTCTATCATAAGGATTTCACCACCCACGGCTGTCCACGCCAGACCGGTGGCAACACCCACACTGGGCTCCGGAAGCCTCGACTCTCTTGTAAACTTCCACGATCCAAGGTATTCGGGTACGGTTTTTTCTGTAACCGTTGTCATGGTAGTGTTGCCGCTGGCTACTTTCACAGCGCACTTTCGGCACACGGCACCTATTGAACGCTCGAGCTCCCGCACTCCTGCCTCCCGGGTGTAACGCTTGATAATGCAGCGAATACCGCTCTGTGTGAAGCGTACAAGTTTCCCGGACAGACCTGTTCTTTCAACCTGCCTCTTAACAAGGTACCTCCTGGCTATCTGGTACTTGTCGTCCTCTGTGTATCCGGGAATACGGATGATTTCCATTCTGTCAAGAAGGGGGCCGGGAATTGTTTCCAGTGTGTTTGCGGTGGTAATAAACTTAACGGCGCTGAGATCAAATGGAGTGTTCAGGTAGTTATCTCTGAATGAATAGTTCTGCTCTGGGTCAAGTACCTCAAGCAGGGCTGATGTAGGGTCTCCCCTGTAATCCCTTCCCAGCTTGTCTATCTCATCAAGCATAAACACCGGATTTGACGATCCAGCTTCCTTGAGACCCTGTATTATCCGCCCTGGCATTGCTCCTATATAGGTTTTCCGGTGCCCTCTTATCTCTGCTTCATCATGCACTCCGCCGAGGCTAAGCCGGATAAACTTCCTTCCAAGAGCCCTGGCAATAGACCTGCCCATACTGGTTTTACCAACTCCCGGAGGCCCGACAAAGCAGATAACAGGAGCCTTGCCTTTCGGATTAAGTTTACGGACGGCAAGAAACTCCAACACCCTGGCCTTTACATCTTTGAGATCGTAGTGGTCTGCGTTGAGTATTCTGTCTGCCTCGGCTATATCGATTCTATCCTGTGTTCTATCCATCCACGGCAGCTGCAGTATCCACTCGATATAACTTCTGGCAACCCCTGCCTCCGGTGAACCGGGATGAAGCTTGGAAAGCCTTTTCAGTTCTTCCCCGGCGGCATCTGCGGCGGACTGAGGCAGCTCCTTGTGTGCCAGTTTTTCAGTAAGCTCTACAACATCGGGGTTAACAGTTGAGCCACCAAGTTCCTTCTGAATAACCTTCATCTTCTCTTTGAGGTAGTACTCTTTCTGATCCTGCTCCATCTCCATTCTAACCTGGCCCTCGATGTGCTCGCGGAGTTTCAGCCTTTGAATCTCGTAGTTCATCATAGAGCGCAGCAGACGGAATCTTAGAACAATGCTGTTCTCCTCAAGAAAAGTCTGCTTTTTGAAAATGGGAGCCTCCAGCCCGCTTGCAGCTACAAAACCCAGTCTCTCCGGATCCCGCAACAGCGTAACAAGCTGCAGCTCATCGGGTATACCGGGGGTGAGCTCCATTATCTTTCGCAACTGCAATTCTATGGATCTGCGCCAGGCTTCAAGCTCATCAGGATCATCCGGGAATTCCGTATTCAACCTTTCAACCCTTGCACTGGGTATACCATCCACGTCAATTTCCTCGATGATTCTAAACCTGTAAAACCCTTTAAGCGTTACCCTTACCACATCTCCAGGAAACCTGTACAGCTTCCATATACCTGCTGCTGTTCCTACCCTGTAACGCTCACCGCCGGGAGACTCTGCAACAACACCTATAATTTTGTCTCCGCCTACGGCGTGATCAATCATGGCTATCATGTCCGGGTCAGTTACTGTCAGGGGCAATACGGTGTAGGGCATAAGAATACCCTGGCTGAACAGATGAATCGGTATGATCTCGGGAATATCTCCGCCGCCGGTCATGAGTTCTCCCTGGACTTCACAGGCACTACCACCCTGACAGGTTTCTGTCTTACCAGTTTTATACAGAGCACACCAGACTTAAGCTCGGCTGAAACATTGGATGTATCTACCCGGTAGGGAAGATGAATATCCCTCTGGAACCTGCCGGTCTGTATTTCCATGGCAAGTGCCGCAGTTCCCTGACTGATAGGTTTCCTGACCCCCCAGATTTTTACAACCAGAGGGGTTACCTCAAGTTCAATATCATCGCGGTGAACCCCGGGAATCTCAACAAAAACATCAAAGCCGTCTGAGGTTCCATACACATCGGCGTGTAGAATCCAGCTGTCTGAATCTCTGTACATCATTCTAATCCACATCAAAACGGACTTGAACCTGTGTAGTCAGCTCAATAGGTACACCGCCCTGGGTTGCAGGGTTGAAGACCCACTGGCTCACAGCAGCCCGCGCCGCTGCGCCGCACCCCAGCCCAAGTTCGTCGTTAACTATCGTAACGTCCTTCACAGAACCATCGGCTCCAACAAGTACATCCAGAGTTACATACCCGTGAACATCGCCCATATCACTGGCCAGACCTGGAACATCAGGGCCTACCTGGGAAATAGGGAACGGCGGTATTACCGGTTGTTCTTCCACTATTTCCTCTGGCTGTTCAGCCTGGGCAGGTGCAGCGGTGTACCTTACACTGGTATCTTCTCCTACCGTAATCGTTACGGTGGTAGTCTGATCTTCATAATCAGGATTTGTCAATTGAACGGTGTGTGAGCCCTCTTCAAGCTCAATTGGAGCCATGGGAGTCTGCCCCACAGCAACACCGTCTACAGTAACATCTGCCCATGGCTCGGGAGCGATAAGAAGCCTTCCTGTGGTAACTATCTCAACCGGTGAAACCGTCGCGCTGTATCCGCCTGCGTCAAGTGTGATGGTTCTGCTCCAGGTTTCGTAATTCTCTACATCCACCCGCAGAGTGTGCGTTCCAAACGGAAGAACCTCGCTGATTCTGCGAACTCCAGAACCCACCCTGTCGCCATCGATGGTAAACACGGCGGATCCCGGTATATCCCCTGCAAGGGCAAGGATAACCTGAGACTCTTCCTGAGACAAAAGAGCCAGTGAAATCTGAAGGGGTTCCTGTGAATAGTCTACCAGAATAGATTCCGGAACAGAATTGTAACCCTCAAGCATTGCCTGGAAAACATGCATACCTGTAACAAGGCTTACCGTGTTTTCGGCTTCCTCGCCGTCTACAAGCCAGATAACGCCTGCCGCATCATCAGCTCCGGAAGCCTGCATAACAACCTCTACCGTGTTTGTGCCCAGCGAGTCTAGGGTTATGGAAAGTGTCGCCTCCTCGCCGCTCTCGAAAGATACATCTTCGCTGTAGGTTTCAAACCCTGAAGAACGCACCTCAATGGTTCTGACACCCTCTGCAGAACCATCCACAACGAACGAACCGTTGGGAAGAGTACTTACTGCCTCGCCGTCAACCGTTACAGAAAAGTCATCAACACCGCTTACACTGTATGTAACTGCGTACGGCTGAAAAACAGCCACCTGCTGTGTAGCGTCTTCCTCCTGGGGAACTTTATCGAATGGCTTAACAACCACAAATACAACCACGGCAAGAGCAACAAGAACAGCCACAAGAATAAGCGCCACCGGTTTCTTCTTCCGCTGCTTTTCAGGTTTACCGGTCTTTGCTGAAGGAACCGCAGCAACTCTGCCTGCAGATTTCTTTCCAGAGAGCTTCTCCAGTCTGCCAAGAAGCTCTTTTATGGTGGTATTGCCTGGATAGGATTTTCCAGCTGCTCTTGCTTCCTCCAGAGCCCCTGCAAGGTCACTTCTGGAAATCTTTCCACGGATGGAGATAATCGCAGCCTCCTCTGGAGAAGTTTTCTGCTTATCGGGAACTTCTTCTGCGGGAACTTCTTCATCCTCGGTAAAATCTACCAGATCGTCATCTTCAAGATCTTCGATCTCCTCTACTGGCAGATCTGCGACAGGTGTAAAGGCTTCAAGCTTATCGAGCAGATCAGATAAAACCGGAGCCATCGGCCATATGGCAAAAATAGCCCGTGCATTCTTAACTGCAGCAGCAAGATCTGATTCGTGAAGCCTTGCCAGGGCAAGATCGTACAGATTGTCTGTTTTTATCTGCCTTCTTACGGTAATTATTTTCCTTTTAACAAGCTTGTTGTCTGGATCGTGCCGTCTGGCACGTTCAAGCTCCTGAAGAGCCCGTACTTCATCCCCCTGCCTGAATGCCTCTTCTGACCGGGCTATACACTCTTCAACAAAATCCCCGGAACTGACTGACTTGCCTGTTTTGTGCGTGCGGGAATCTCTGGTCTTTCTAAAGTTGCGCATAGCAGCAACTTCCCGCTCTATCTCTGAAATTCTCTTTTTAACGGCCCTGTTTCCGGAGTCGATATCGAGAACTTTGTGTAATTCTGTAAGCGCTTTTTGTCTTTCGCCTTTCTGTACAAACTCTTCGGCGGAGTTGATAAGTCGCTGAATCCTAGCATTTTCGCTTGCTGCCATGCCCCCCCCAGTGACTATTTAGAGCCACGAATAAAAACCGTTTGGTAAACCTGCACTGCAATACATAAAAGTAACAGTCTGAGAGGCAGTGTCAAGCCCCTGTCTATACATGTGGAAGCTCTGTATCTCTGTACCTCCAAGCCTGGCTTTCCATCAACCGCCTTACATCATGTAATTCCATGGGAGGCATGTTACTTATCTTTCGAAGAACAGAGCCGTCCCTCAACAGATCGGCAACCTTAAACTTCGGAATACCATGCTGAGCTGTTCCAAGTACCTGTCCAGGGCCTCTGAACGACAGATCCTTTTCCGCTATAAGAAATCCATCTGAAATTGATTCAAGCAAATGAAGCCTTTCCAGAGAAATCCTTGATGCCCCTTTTCCCGGAACAAGAAAACACCAGGCATTGCCCTTTCCCCTTCCCACTCTGCCTCTAAGCTGATGAAGCTGGCTCAGCCCGAAACGCTCTGCATTTACAATAACCATCACCGTAGCATCCGGAACATCGATTCCAACTTCTATTACCGTGGTGCTTACAAGAACAGAAATTTCCCCTTTGCTGAATTTTTCAGTTACAGACAGTTTCTCGGCAGGAGACATGCTTCCGTGCAACAGCCCGACCCCGAACTTTGCCATTGGCCCCCTGCAAACTGTCTCATAGGCAGATACTGCATCAAGGAGATCGGTTTTCTCTGAAACCTGTTTCAATGGATAAACCAGAAATATCCTCTCCCCCATGCGAAGTCGCTCCAGCATGAACTGAAAAACACCGCTTTTGCCTGAAGAGTCTACCACTGTTGTTTCCGTAACACCACGCCCTGGCGGCAGTTTGTCTATTACCGAAATATCGAGGTCGCCATAGAATGTCATGGCAAGAGTTCTGGGAATAGGTGTTGCAGACATAACCAGAGAGTGCGGCCTGGGAATTCTTCCAGTAAGCAGCTTCTCTCTCTGGGCAACACCGAAACGATGCTGCTCGTCTACCACGAGAAGAGCGAGGTTGTCAAGAGGTACCCAGTTTTCCAGCACTGCGTGGGTACCCACCAGAACACACTGGGGTTTCTTCGTAATCTCACTTGCTATTGTGCTCCGCTCTGAACCGGTCGTACCACCAGTGAGAAGATAAGTGTCTAGATCATACCGGCTGCAGAACCCTCCGATACTGTGATAATGCTGGGCAGCGAGAACTTCAGTAGGGGCGAGCACCACAGCTGTTTTCCCGGCAAGGGCAGTAACAACACATGCGAAAGCAGCCACAACCGTTTTGCCGGATCCCACATCTCCCTGAACAAGCCTTCTCATGGGTGCTTTTTCTCGAAGATCGGAATACACTTCAAGACACACCCTGTTCTGTGCCTGTGTAAGAGGCCAGGGCAGTGTTTTCTGGAAATCCCTGATATCTATGGAGGTAAGCTGTATACCAGGCTGCGAACTGCTGTTCGCCCTCACAGCAGCCAGCACAGACCTGTACAAAAACAGTTCTTCCATGGCAAGAGTATTTCTGGCTGCTTCGGCTTCCCCTAGAGAATCAGGTATATGGGCAGCCCTGAACACTTCCCAGCGACAGGAAAATCCTGCGGCTTTCAGAACATCGACTGGCAAAATCTCCTCCAGTGAACCTTTTACTGCATCGAGAGCAGAAAATACAAGTTTTCGTACAGTCATCTGTGTTAATCCCGCAGTAAGACTGTACACCGGCAGCATTCCAGGTGCGTTCAGAGCCTGTGAAGCACTTTTGGAAAAATACAGATCTGGATGAACAATGGTGTATCCCCTGAAAGATTCAACTGTACCGCACGCAACAACAGTCATTCCATCTTTCAGCTTCGATGCCGGGAAGCCTGATCTGAAAAATGTCAGTGTAACTGCACCTGATTCGTCGGAGAGCACCGCTGAAACAGAGGGTCCCCTTCGCCCCGGTCTTCTGGTAACGGAAACGATCTTTCCCTTCACTGTGGCATCCATACCCGGGTGAATATCTGAAATTCGATTGAAAACTCTTCTGTCAATAAATCTTACTGGAATGTGCAGCAGAAGATCACCGATTGTTAGTATGGAAAGCTTCTTCAGAAGGGCTCTTTTCGCCTCCCCAACCCCGCTCAGACAATCCACTTTTCTACCTGTTATCAGATCTCTCTCCTATTCAGGGGTTGACGACAGCTTCTCAAATGTATAATTCAGGCCATGACTTTTAAGCCACTCGATGGAGGTAATACTTTGGTGAGCGACCTGAAATCCATGAGGATTGCTCTTGAAAAGAAGATAGCTAACGACAAGGAAGATGTCGATGCAAGGCTCAGCCTGGCGCAGATCTACATGGCGGACAACAACCCGGATGCTGCTTCTCCACTGTACTACGAAATTCTCAATTTTGATCCGGAGAACGCTGAGGCCTACATGGGGCTCGGGCTTGCCTGGGGGTTTTCTATACTGGAGAATATTCCCGCAACAGAGCTGCACGGTGAAGATGTGGATGAGGAAGAACTTCTTGTTAAATCTATTGAATTTCTCGAGCGCTCCATAGAACTGGACCCAGAAACCACAACATCCCTAAACGCCCTTGCCAGACTGTACATTGTCAGGAATCTTGAGGAAGAGGCAATTGACATGTTCAAACAGTCTCTGCTGATAGACCAGGCTCAGCACGATGTTCTTGAAGAGCTTCAAAAACTTACAGGCACACCAGTGTGGAAGCTCCTGGAAAAAGATGTGTACATGGGTGATTTTGAAGAATAAACTTGTTTGCACTGTGTCAATATGCTTTGAACTGTTTCGCTTTTACAAGAGATACAAGAGCTGAGGCTGCAGGGCATCTGCCCTGCAGCTTTTTTTCGCAGAGACCGGTAAGAAAAGATATTTCTGTTGGCAGTCCCTTTTCTGTATCCTGAAGCATGCTGCACCTGTTTGAGGAATTCTCCAACAACCATTCCAGAAGTTTGTTACCCCTGACCAGTGATTCGTTTGAGGGCATTGCAGGTGAGAGTTCTTGTGACAGCTTGTTTATCAGAGGACGCAGCCCAGCCTCTACAATCCTGTTGTTTGCAAGACCACTGAGGGCACCTATTGGGTTAATAATGCTGTTCGCGTACCACTTTGCCCATCTGACATCATCTATGTTGTCTACCTCTTCCACCGGAATTCCGGTGGAATCAAAAAAACCTGCGGCACCGCCTCCCTGTTCACAGAACAAAACTCCCGCTGTTGTGAATACCCGGGCAGAACTTACCTTTCTGAACCCCATAGACAGTACGCCGTACTTCACTCTTCCCGCCAGAATGCCCCATTCTTTTTCCAGATCCATGCCGTTGGACAGGGAAATTATCTCACCTTCGCATATATGTTCTATCAGTGGAGCGGCACTGCTTATGTCAAAGGCTTTCAATGCAACAACCACAGCTAAAGCCGAGCCTACCGCGTCTAAACCCGTGTGAACCAGCACGGCTGAACGGCGAAGGAAACCCTCTGTGAAAAATGTTTTCTTTTCTGCCTGTGTTCCAGGAGAACCTGCCAGAATAACTTCTTCCCCGGAACAGGAAAGGGCAACGGCCACTGCAATTCCCACAGACCCGTCGCCCACCACAACTACCGGAGGCATTGCCCTGTTTACTTCTCTTTGGTCGTTTCTGCCTCTGCAGTATCCTTGTGCACTTTATCGCGCACATAGTCGATGGTCTCTTCAACCTTGGCACGGCCTTCGGTGTAGATTTTACCTGCTTTTTCTTTGCCATCGTGATAGATTTTTTCTGCCTCGGTTATACTTTTCCCGTAGATTTCTTCACCTTTGTGGTAGGTATCTTCAGCTGTTTCCATTATTCTTTTTCTGGTTTCTTCACCCCTGGCCGGTGCGTACAGAAGTGCAACCACACCTCCAGCGAGCAAACCTGCTGCGAAAGCCCAGAATTCTCCCTTGCCTCTCTCACTCATAGCTTATCTCCTTCCGTAAACCTGTTATCTGCCGCAACACTGCTTGTACTTCTTTCCACTACCGCACGGACACGGATCATTCCTTCCGACCTTATCGACAGATCGCCTGACAGTCTGCTGTTTACCCTCTGCATTCCTGCCTCTTCCCGCTCTGGAGTCGGAGGCAGAAGGAACCGCCGCAGGGGCACTCAGCCCTGGATGAACTGCCTTCCCTGACGGGCCCTGCCGCTGCTGTATTTTAGAAGAGGGCCACAGCGTTAATATCTGCCTTGCCGCCTGTTTGTCAACAGCATCAAGAAGATCCTCGAACATATTGAATGCTTCTTTTTTGTACTCTACAAGTGGGTCTCTCTGGGCGTAAGCACGCAGTCCAATTCCGGATTTAAGATGATCAAGTGCGTACAGATGATCTCTCCACTGAGCATCAATGGAACCTAATACAGCCCATTTCTCAAGATTCAGAACAAGCTGTTCGCCCAGCTTTTCTTTCTTTTTACTGAAGAAATCCATTACCATTTCCACAAGCTTAAGGCGAAGTTCTTCCGCGCTTCTGTACTTATCCTGAATACCGTTAAGCCGGAAAATCGCCCCGGTAGTATCTCTGAGGCTGACGGCAGCCCCTTCCAAATTCCATTCGTGGGGTTGTGAATCATCGGGAATAAACTCAAGAAGACTGTGGTCTACCACTGCTTCAATCATATCCCGAACCTCTTCATCAAGCCCTTCCCCTGTGAGGGCCTGCAACCGCTTTCCGTAAACAACTTCCCGCTGACGATTCACCACATCATCGTATTCAAGAAGATGCTTTCTTATACCAAAGTGATACTGCTCCACCCGTTTCTGCGCCCGTTCAATAGATTTTGTTAGAAGGGCATGCTCTATGGGCTCGCCTTCCTTCTCCTGACTCTTTTTAAGAAAATCAATAATCTTCTCGCTTGCAAAAAGCCGAAACAGATCATCCTCCAGTGACAGGTAGAACCTGCTGCCACCACGGTCGCCCTGCCTGCCGCTTCTTCCTCTGAGCTGCCTGTCTATCCTGCGGGATTCGTGCCTTTCTGTTCCTATTACAAAAAGACCACCTTCATTGTCACCCAGTTCCTTAACTTCATCAGCGATTTTAATATCTGTTCCGCGCCCAGCCATGTTGGTGGCAATGGTAACTGCTCCCTTCTGACCGGCTCGGGATACAATTTCGGCTTCCTGCTGATGATGCTTCGCGTTCAGAACACTGTGAATTATCTTTCTTCTCTTCAGAAGCTTAGACAGCAATTCAGATACTTCCACCGAAACTGTACCCACCAGAACAGGCTGCCCTGTTTCATGCCTTCTTACAATTTCGTCGATTATAGCTGCATACTTTTCCCGTTTAGACGCGAAAACCCTGTCGTTATGGTCAACTCTGGCAATGGGTCTGTTGGTGGGAACAACAGCAACATCAATACCGTAGATACTGCCAAACTCTTCAGCCTCTGTTTCTGCGGTTCCAGTCATACCGGCAAGCTTGTCGTACATCCTGAAGTAGTTCTGGATGGTAATGGTGGCAAGGGTCTGCGTTTCGTTTCTGATTTCAACCTGTTCCTTGGCTTCCAGAGCCTCGTGAAGACCATCACTAAACCGTCTTCCCGGCATTGGCCTGCCTGTAAACTGGTCAACAATCACAACACGCCCGTCATCAAGCACATACTCCACATCATTTTCATACAGCTGGTATGCCTTTAAAAGCTGATCAATGTTGTGAAGTGCCTCTGCCTTGGCGGAATGGCTCTCGTATATCTGTTTCTTTCTTTCAGACTTCTCCTGTTCCGATAAGTTCTGAACCTCAAGCTCAGCCATATCTTCACCAATATCGGTAAGAAGGAAAAAGTCGGGGTCTTCCGGCGAGAGAAGCGCCCTTCCCTGATCTGAAACGGAAACCGATTTTTCCCTTTCGTCGATAGCAAAATACAGACCTTCGTCGAGCAGATGTATGTTCTTGTCGCGCAGCCTTTCACCCTCGATCCGCTTAACTGCCGCAACCCTGTCGGGATCACGCATGGCTTTTGCAAGCCTTGGGTGTTTTGGCGCGCCTCTTCTCGCTTTGAGGTACAAAGTGGCAGCCTCGTGGTAATCTTCTTTATCCCACAGATCGTTTGCTTCTGCAACAATACTGTTTATCAGCTCTGCCTGTTTCCTCACAAGCCTGGCCACAATAGACCGGTACTCGTTGTACCTGTTCCTGTTTCTGGCAACAGGACCGCTTATTATCAGAGGCGTTCTTGCCTCATCTATAAGAACACTGTCCACTTCATCAACAATGGCATAGTGATACCTTCTCTGTACCCTCTGTTCCAGCCTTACCGCCATGTTGTCTCGAAGGTAGTCGAAACCGAACTCACTGTTTGTTCCGTAGGTAATATCACAGTTGTACTGCTGCCTCCTCTGATCCGGCGTCATTCCACCCTGTATACACCCGATAGAGAACCCAAGGTACTCGTAAATTGAACCCATCCACTGTGCATCTCGGAGAGCCAGATAATCGTTCACGGTAACCAGATGGGCACCGGCTCCATGGGGAACACCATCCAGCGGTTCAAAAACCCATGTGTCGTAGTCTTCACCGTACTGCTTTCGGGCAAGCTCTATCCACTCCGGGTTCAGTTCAAGACCGTTGAGATACATGGGAAGCACGGCGACAAGGGTTTTACCCTCACCGGTCGCCATTTCAGTAATCATACCGCGATGAAGAACAATACCGCCCCTGAGCTGAACATCGTATGGAACCATATTCCACTGTGCAGGATGTCCGCTTACACTCCACGATACTCCCACATTTCTGCGACACGCTTCTTTCACAACAGCAAAGGCTTCACTGAGCAGATCGTCAGGGGTTTCTCCCTTTAGAAGCCTAACCCTGAACTCTCTGGTCTTGTTTTTCAGTTCACTCTCTGTCAGAGCTGAAAGCCTGGAGTATTCAGTGTTGATCTGCTCCACCACAGGATCAAGACTCTTCATCAGTTTAGCCTGACTGTCTCCGAGAATCTTTTTAAACAGTTTTCCAATCTTCCCCATTAAGGATTTTCCTCCATACAGATTTCATGTGCGACAGCACTTCCTGTAACCGCTCCTGCCACATCGGCCGCAAGATCCCATATTTGAAAACCTGAGCCGTACAAACCGTCGTAAACTTCTTTCAACAACCCCAGCCCCACAGTAAACGCCGCTGATCCTGCAGGTTCTGACGAAGCCGCAACAGCAACCGATGAAAACGAAGCCGAAAATGCAAAGTGATTCCATTTATCAGAAGCAGTAAAAGAACCGCATCCAGAGCTGAACATAACAAAAGCAACAGAACAGATACATACCGCGTGTTTCACAGAGGTTCTCCGTATCCATCAGATATGCTTGTGAACTGATTCATCAGATCCAGCAGCGAGTCAGACTTCGCAGCCCACAGACTTTCACTGCTCCACAGAACCGAAGATTCCCGCAAATACGGAATAGCAGCCTGCATGTCACCGTTCCTCAAGAGCTCTCTCCCGTAAAAATACAGTTTCCACCCCAGATCTGCTGAAGTGGAAGGTGTCATTCTGATTCTCCATGCCTGCCTGGAAGCATCAATCGCACCTGAAGTATCTCCCGTGGCCTCTAAAACAGATGAAGCCGTCTGCCACAAAAGCAATCCCCATGAATCAGCCTGTTTCAGTGTGTCGAACTCTGCAACCGCCCTTTCAACATATCCCTGCTGTATAAGCTTGTCTATCAGCAGGCTTCTGTAGAACACGCTGCCAGGCACAAGCTCAACCGATCTCTCAATGTACTCGAGCTCTGCTCCCCGGTGATCAAGGATACACAACCAGCATCCCGCATCAGCTGCTGCAGAGTCTTCACCTGTTTCATATGTGTTTTCAAGCCATACAAGAGAGGATTTTACAGGAACATCAAGATCAATCTCGGCCCGGGCAAGCCTATACCGGCAAGCCCCACCTCCGCTTACAAGGTACGAGTACCCGAGCACCTCATCAGGCTGATTAGAAATAGATTTCAGCAACTGTGACAGGCATCTTTCACTTGCAGGTTGAATACTGAGAGCTTCTTCCGCATAAATTCTGGCCGAATCGGGAAGATCAAGCAGGTTGAAACACCAGGCAGCCCTGTAGAACGGCCACCAGTTCGAAGGCTGACTGTGAGACTGTGCACTGTAAACCACAGCAGCACCTGCTATGTTACCGGAATCAACCAGTGAATCACCCGGGAAAAAAGAAACCAGAACAAGCAGCCAGAACGTCTACATTCCTCCGAAGTTCAAACTGCTTTCCGGAAGCACACCGCGGTATGAAATTGAGAAAAGAGAGTTCTCGGACGGCCTCCAGTTCAACTGAAAACCTCCCAGTATTCTTCCCATTTCTTCACCACCGGAAAACATCATCAGCCTGGAATAGCCCATTTCAACAGTGGCGTCTACATCAGGATGAAGCGAAAACCTCATGCTGCCTATGTAGGTACCCTCCCCTACAGAGCCGTACCGCCCGGAGGAAAAGGAGAAACTGGCCATGCTGCTGAATTCAGGATGAAAACCCGAGGCATAATCGGGGTAACCAACCAGGTTGAAACCGGAAGGTTCAAGACCATAGGCCGATGCCCCGAGAACAATTGCAAAAAGAACAAGAGCTGTTTTTCTCATACAAGAACCTCCAGATCGTGTGTAGTATATTACCTATACAAATCGGGCCAGTCAATGTTCCACTTCAGACATTACCCTGTTTTTACCAGAACAGCTTTCTTACTAATCCACAGTAAAGCCTCACCAGCAAAGGAGGAGACAACACTGCGGGAATTGATATGCTGCCGATACTGCGATAGTGCCCCCTTCTTAAAACACCAGTAACCCTTCTAATTCTGTCTGTGGAAGCAAAATACCAAGGCTCGTTATCAGGGCCTGATCTGTCACCACCGGATTTAATCACGAATTTGTTATCGGCATTTCGAATACTCAATAGCCTGTGAACAATGTGGTTTTCTCTGTCTGTTTCAGAAAATACAACGATCATTCCTGCTTTGAGTTCAGCTACAGGTACATCCTCGGCTTTGAGTATGTCACCTGGAATAAGATTCGGCCACATTGAAAGGCCTTTTACCCAGCCGCGCTCTTCATGAGGTTGTTTCTTCACTGCAGGAACAGCCCCGGATCCTCCTGAAAGCCATACCGCACAATGTATGCAGGAAACATTTCAAAAAGCCTTCTCAGGAATACCCTTGCCTGCCTCTGCTCCTCCAATAATATCTCGCCATAGGCCATAATAGATGAAATCCTCATGGCTCTGTAGAAAGCGTATTCCGCTGAAATCCTGTACCTGAAACCAGGCATTCCCTTTTCCACAAAGTAGACCGCCTTAAGAACAGCACCATCAATTCTTTCGGTTCCCATATTCTGTTTCATAGAACCGCACGGCAGGCATCTAACAGCACCATCTGTTCCCAAAGCAATAACGGTGCTGTCATCAGCAATTGCTCCAAAGCGTTCCATGGCAAGCTTCCTCATAACGGTAGATTTGCCACCGCCAGACTGGGCCATAAACAGAAATGCGGCATTATTTTCACCTACAGATGAAGCGTGAAGAACTACCCCATCAGGAAGTACCGCCCGGAGTTGAGCTCTTAGTATAAATCTATCCATCATCTTTGTATCAGCCTCGTTTCCGGGAAAAGACCGGCATCATACGCACGCTGGCAGAGAATGTCGGGGCTGGTAACCGATCCTCCGGTTTCCATGTTGTTCACCACACACTGCCCTATACAGGAATCTCTGTGAATGCAGTTACGGCAGACTCCCTCAAGACCGTCAGGAAGAGATTCTCTTATCATCCTGTACACAGGTGATTTTTCCCATGCTTCCCGTACCGTCATCTCCGGAAATTTTCCCCAGGCCATCTCTTTTTTGGAAAAAGCAACTCCACAAAGCGAAAATGTGCCATCTGGAAGAACCCCCATGAGATTTCTTACAGGGCAGTATCCATGATCCTTCAGCCGATTCACAGGGAGAAGAGCTGCTGGAACAGACGGAATCACCCCAGGTGGGGTTTCTTTGTCGATCCATTTGAAAAAATCAATAATATCTTCTATGGGATTGTTGTCGTAGAAGTTATCGTTTTTTCCCCGGCCTGAAGGTGCAATGAAGTTGATCTTCAAAGTACCTGCGCCAATCTTTCGAACAAGCTTGATCATTCTTTCAACAGGCTCTCTGTCTACACTGGAAACAGACATAATTATCTGGTTGTTTATCTTGTTTTGAACAAGCTTTTCTGCAAAATCAACAGTCTTTTCCCATGCTCCTGTCTGACCTCTGAATTCGTCGTGGAGCAGCGGTACAGCACTGTCAAGACTCACCGACACATGAAAAGGCTTGTTCTCTGCAAAAGCCTCCCACAGACCTTCCGGCTGCAAAGTGCCGTTTGTCTCTATTACAACTTCCGCAAAAAGTTCTGCAGAATACCTGTACAGGGGAACAATATCTTTGTAAAGCAGCGGTTCGCCACCGGTGAATTTCAGATAACTGCACCCCTCGGTTCTTGACTGGGAAAGCAGCTCTTTCCAGTTTTCAAGAGAAAGGAGTTCACCGGCAATACCACCTTCATTTACCCAACAGTGTTTGCAGCGCAAATTACAGCCCTCTGCAGGATTGATGTACATAACTCCAAGTACCGGTGGTTGTTTCGGTGTCATGTTTTTCCCATAGCCAGTTTAAGACAAGAATGCCTGTCAAGACCGATTACCTGTTTCATGTTAAGGGCTTCTACAGGGCAGCCGCCTGTACATAACTCGAGGTAACTGCACTTGCCGCACTGTGCAAAGTCGGACCTTTTCTGATTCATAAACTCGGTAAACTTTCTCATCTGTGTTCCTGTAAGGATTTCTTCAAGAGACTGCCGGGTGATGTTGCCCAGTGTAAGATCCGGCAGATGATCGCATGGGGTAACTCTGCCATCAGGGAAAATCGTAATTTTGCCAGTGCCTCCACCACAGGAGTATGCCCTGTCTTTCTTCGTACTCAGTTCCCCTCTTCTGTATTTGAGCACTCTATTGTACATATCCAGCAGAGTTCCCTGAATTCTACCGGGGTATTTTGAGGAAAGAACAAACAGTTCTTCAGCGGCTCTGTTCACCTTTGCCTGTTCGGGAATCATCTCTGTGTTCAACCCTGGACCGGCAAGAAGAAAATTGTTGAATTTTATCCACCGCGCACCGAGTGAAACGGCAAATTCAGCGGTTTCAACAACCCTGTCAACGTTAAGACTGGTGGTTGTGCAGTAAAACCCGAAAGGTATTTCGGCACTGCGAAGCATTTTCACACCCTTAACCAGCTCCCGGAAAACACCTGACCCCCTCTGACTGTCAACTGTCTTTTCGTCAGGGCCGTCGAGACTGACCATAAACTCATTGAACCGCGAAGAATACTTCTTTACAGCTTCAACAACGCGGGGTGTAACAAGTGTTCCATTGGTGTTTATGGAAAATCTGAAGGGTCTTCTGTGTATTTCGCCGAGAAACTCGACAAAGTCTGGCCTTACAAGGGGTTCTCCGCCTGTTACAGTAAGCTTCAGAAGCTTGCTCCTTTGAAGCTCATCCAGAATATTCTTCCACGTAGACAAAGAAAGATCGGTATCCAAACCGCCGTAACTGGTCACCGAACAGTGCCTGCAACGCAAATTGCACTTCCCGGTTACAAGCAGGTTTGCCTCACGGGGAGAAACCCAGTACGGGGTATTCAAACCAGAGTACCCTTGTCTTTCAGCTCTTTTATAAACTCATCGAGATCTTGCTCGAGACTGTGTTCTTCCGGGTAGCGCTTCTGCAATTCAAAAAGTATTTCTGCCCGGCTTTTTCCACTGTCTATCATGTCACATATACCGAAGGCAACACCCTCTGTTACCTGAATATCGCCGTTGTCGATGTTGAAAAGAATTCCCCCGGCAGGCTCTCTTCTAAAGACAACACCTTTTGCATATTCGAGTCTTTCCATAATTCCTCCAGTTGGTATATACCCCCCCAATATAACACCGCGCAAAACTATTGGAACGGAATATCCCACCTGAAAGATCGATCCGAATCCTGCTGCTTCAGTTAGAAAGAAGCCTTTATTGAACCCCAGCTGTTCCGCTGAAGAACCACAGGTGTTTTCAACTCAAAAAAAGAGTCCCAATTATTGCTCTGCTCTGAAAAACAGTGGTACCGACCACCCTCAAAGTACCACATGGGCGAGCCGAACACCACAGGATCCTGGTAAAGAACCCACGAGTTGAATACCACACCTGTTTCAAGCCAGTACAGGTTTCCAGCTTCAACTGTTACAGTTTGCCCCAGATCAATCGTCATCTTGTATACAGGAAGCCCATCCAGAGAATCACCTGTGGCAACATAAGTAACCGGGAAACTTCCAGACACAACCGCAGTTGCGCTGTTCGGGCTGACATCTCCATTGTCGCTGGTGATTTTTACGAATATCTCTGTTGGGCGTGTTGTATTAAAATATTGGTAAATAACAATATATGTAACCTCACCAGTAAAATCAGGAGTGAAATCATCAGCCAGACTTGCGTAGAATGTTCCGCCATCAGCAGAACTGAACTCATAACCCTGCGTGAAAATAGGATCGCCTGACTGCCCAAAAGCAAAAAGGGCCAGCACAACGACCACCTCTCCGGCAATACTACACATACACCTACCCCCCGTCGCAAAACCCCTAAATACCCCTAACCAACTAATTATAATAAACAAGCAGGCATTGGGAAAGTTCCACAGTTTTGCCTCTTTTTACCAAACGGGTGAGCAGCTTTCAGCGCAAAACCAACACAAAGACACAAGCCTAGAATGAAGCTTTGATCGACCCCCAGCTGCTTCTCTGCAGTGAAACAGGCGCTCTCAGTTCAAAAAAGGAATCCCAGTTTTTACCGGCATCAGACAGCCTGTGGTACTGGCCGGCAACGTAGTTCCACATTGAAGTGCCAAACACCACAGGGTCCTGATACACCCAGTACGAACCGGTAACAGTACCGACCTCAAGCCAGTAGCATTCCCCGGCGTTTACAGAGGTTACAGAAGGAAAAGCAAGTGTCACCTCGTTGACCGGATAGTTAAACAAAGAATCACCTGTGGCAACAATAGAAGGAACAAGATCACCTGATATCAATGTGGTGGCTGTGTTCGGGTTC
>Ga0256845_1000818_pt1 | contig 27093 bp, 19 predicted proteins | sample RiftiametaG_FD_189101 | JGI IMG/M metagenome (GOLD analysis project Ga0256845, IMG submission 189101) | Tube worm associated microbial communities from hydrothermal vent at the East Pacific Rise, Pacific Ocean - Riftia | ecosystem: Host-associated > Annelida > Integument > Unclassified ... | reverse complement strand
GGTGGAACTATTTGTAATGACGGAACTACGACTACAGATTTATCAATAGTCTTAACAGGTGCTCAACCTTGGGTAGTTACTTATACAGATCCAAAATCAGGGAATCAGACGGTAAATCCTAAGCCTACAAGTAGTCCAGTAACTGTAGCAGTTAAGAATCTTGGGGATTACACTTTACTAAGTGTTACAGATGCCAATAATTGTACAGGGACAATTTCAGGTACAGCAAAAGTAAAATATAATGCCGAAGTAGTTGCTACATCAGTAACTAAGTGTGGTGTAGATGCGATAGGCGGAATAACCTTAACAGGCTCACAATTCCAAATAGTAGTTACGGTTACAGTGGGTGATTTAGGCACAATAGGCATAACAGAAGCAGGCGGTACAACAGCAGGCGTAACATTTACAGAAACAGCAGCAGGCTCAGGGATTTGGTACTCACAAGCTATTGATGAAAGTAATACAATAGCCTTAGATATAAAAGACGGTAATGCTTGTAATACAGTTAATCTAACAGGAATTATGACTCAATGTTCATGTCCGATATCTGCAACAGCGACATTGTTACCAGCTAACATTTGTAGTAGTGCTAGCTCAACACTAACAGTAGATGTAACCAGTAATAGCATAATCGGTATGACTGATTATACAATTGCTGTAACAGGTGCACAAATAGTAGGGTCAACAGAGACACCTGATGCGACAGGACATGTAAACAATGCTTATACAGTTAACACTGCAGGTACTTATTCAATATCTGTGACCAGTAATGGGCAAACATGTACTGTGAAAGCTCCGGATCAATCCCTTACAATAGATGCCGCTACTGTTATTACTACCCAACCCCAGTCTCAAATAGTTTGTGAAGGCGAACAGATAAAATTGACAGTAGTAGGTACGGGCACAGGTACATTGACTTACCAATGGAAGAAAGCAGGGGTAAACGCTTCAGGTGCTTCAACAGGTGATACTTATATAATAGCTTCAGCAAGTCTCACAGATGCGGGTAATTATACTGTAGACGTGATTGGTACTTGTGGAACTGTTATATCAGCCACAGCAATAGTAGTAGTAGATGAGAATGTACAAATTACAATTGATCCATCACCAGTATCAGACTGTGCAGGCTCTGTAGCCTCAATGAGTGTAACAGCCACAGGAACAGGATTATTAGTTTATGAATGGACCAAAGGTGGTACAGCCGTAGGAACAAATGCTTCAACAGTAGACTTTAATACATTAACAGTAGCTGACGCAGGTACTTACCAAGTAAAAGTAACAGGGAAGTGTAACGATGTGACTTCTGCAACAGCACTAGTTACTGTAACAGCAGATGTAATACCATCCGTAGGTATTTCAGTAGACAAGAACAAGATTTGTTTGGGTGATGTTATAACGGTATCAGCAACAAGTTTACAAGGGCAAGGCTCAGCACCAACCTTTAGACTACTAAGCTCTACAGGTACAGAAATACAAGGTTCACAAGCAGGACAAAGTTTTACATATACACCAACTACATCAGGAAGTGTAGGGGTTAAAATAGAGATGACCTCAAATACAGGTTGCCCAAAACTAGGTGAGACACTGACACCAGAATCAAGTGTAGAAATTATAACCGTGATAGTGGCCCCAGTAATAGCAGACATTATTGAGACAGACTTCTTTACTTGTGGGGACACTGTATTGACCTCAACAGCCCTTCAAACAGGTGAGACTGGGCTTTGGACAATAACAGCTATTACAAACGATGGTAGTCCAAATACCATTATAACAGGAGAGACGACCAGTACAGCTACGATAACAGGCATCAGTAACAATGAGCAATTAGACATTACTTATACAGTAAATACAGATGCGACAGTTTGTCCAACAGAAACAGAGACTATTACAATCACCCATGCAGGCTTATTAACAGCCTTTGATTTAGGTGATACGATAAAAGTTTGTGAAACAGCAGGTGCAGTAAATATAACCGCCCCAGCCTTAAGTTCATCAAGTGCAGTAGCACCAACAGGACTTTGGTCAGGATCACTTACACCAGCACAAGCCAATAACAATACCACTACGGTAGATGTAACAGGACAAACACAAGGTAATTACACGATGACATGGACAATCAGTAACGGATACTGCCCAACTGTAAATGATGATTTGATTATTCATGTAGATGCTGAGCCAGCACAGTCAGTAGCAGGAACAGATATTAAGACATGTTCTAACTCACTTCAATTGGCAGCCAATGCCCCAACAGGTACAGAGACTTGGGAAGGAACATGGTCAGTAGTAAGCGGTACAGGAACAGTAACAGATATTCATAACCCAACAGCAATTTTAAATAATATTACTGTTAATAGTGTAACAGAATTGATGTGGACGACCAGTAACGGAACATGCCCAAGTACATCAAGTAATGTTATCATTACCAATGTAGGTGCGATAAGCCCAGCAGATGTCTTCTTAGATGGCAATAATGCCAATGGGAAACAATTTGATTTATGTATAGATGCTGCCAATCTAATATCAGCTAACGCCACATTAACGGCTAATGAGACAGGAACTTGGTCAGTGATAAGCGGAACAAGTGTTACAATACCAACGGATGCTAGTTCACAAGCAATAGCCATCAATGGTGCAGGTGAGACGGAATTACAATACGAAGTTGTAAATACAGTTATCACAGGCTGTCCGTCAGATAAGAAAACAATTATTTTAACAGTATTTGACACACCAGTAGCAGGTATTACAATCTCTGATGATGATATTTGTGAAGGTACTGATGTTACTGCAACAGGGACAGCGACTAACGGTACAGGCGTTTGGTCGATTAATACCCTTGCTAATATTGACGATGTGAACAACACAAATATTACAATTACTAACCTACAAGTAGGTGATAATACCTTAACTTATACAGTAGACAATGCAGGTTGTTCACCAGTGTCAGCTGACACAATCATCAAGGTCACTGAATCAATTGTGATTACTAGTACAGATATTACTACTGATGTGATAGGGGATAAGCTATGTACAGGCTCTGATATCAATGTAGAAGCTATATTGACAACTATCCCAAATAGAAACTTATCAGGAACTTATGAGTGGACACTAGACAATAACCCAGTATTAGGTACTAATTCAACTACTACTGTCTTAGGTACAGATTTAAGAGTTCCTGAAGCAATTATAGATGTAGTATTTAGCCCGTCTGGCAGATGTATTTCTGGAGATACTACTAAGCAGATAAGATACGAAGTACTAGAAGGAACTAACCCACAGATAGAAGTCAGTAGAGATACTATTTGTGAAGGTGATACAGTCGTAGTGGTTAAGCTCATTTCTCCATATAATATAGACCATATCTATGAGTGGTTTGTCAATGGTGTTTCACATAGCGTCAATGAGACTGAAATCATATTAAGCCAAGCCAATGTTTATTCAATATTCATCACAGAGGACAATAAGATTTGTAGTCCATCAGGAAGCTCAGCGATAGATACTGTTTATATTGAAGCTCATGCTTCGATAGATATCATAGGGATAGAAGATGGGGTAACGACTATCTTGGATGATGATAAGTTAGTATTAACTGTTCAGACTAACCCAACAGATAGAGTAGTAACTAACTGGTCTTGGAGTAACCATAGTGTAGGTTCATTATCACCAACAGATACCGCAGTAACTACCTTTACACCAAATTCAACTGTTGGTGGTCCGTTGGATGTGACTGTTACAGTCAAAGGCTTTAAATGTATTGATACTCATACAGAAAGCTTAACAGTACTAACTAAAGTAAAAGTAGCGGGAACCTTTACACCAAATGGTGATGGTGTTCATGATGAGTGGAGCATACCAGGCTTAGATGCTTATGTTAACACAGCAGTGGTAAGGGTTTACAACCGTTGGGGAAGCTTAGTATTCGAAAGCTTTAATTACAAAGACGATAAGTTTGTAGGAAAAAGCAAAAGCGATGGTCAACTACCAGAAGGTGTCTACTTCTACGTGATTGACTTAGGTGTAGAAGCAGATACAATAGATGGCATCAACCTAGCACCAATCACTGGTACAGTAACTATTATTAGGTAAGGGAAAGAAGCTAGTATGAAAACTAGCTAACCAAAACCTTAAATCAAAAATCGACACCTCAACCATTTGGTTGAGGTGTCGATTTGTTTTCAATAGAATGAAGTAGTGGAAGCGAAGAAAAGCTAATCGAGAGTTAATATTGTAAGCAATTCTTGTAGTTCAATAACTTTCTCTTCATCATTTAGTTTTTGGTAGGAAATGATTAGAGTGTTAATCATGCGAATGATGATGTCTAAGTTGCCACAAGGACTAAAGTATTCTTCTTTTGGCGTTTTGTTGAGTTGTCCTATATAAGTCTCGACATCTTCTCTAGAGAATATAAGTCCACGGTTAAATACATTGATATAAAACTGCTGTTCTGAATCTTTATAAGTAAGTACGAATAGGTTAGGTAAGTTTACTCCGTAGATACTCAAGCCCATACGTTGGGTAATAAGAAGATAAATAATACAAAGTGTGATAGGATTTCCTTTCTTTGTTTCCATTACCAAGTTGATATAAGAATTCTTTGGTGAATGAAAATTTTTTGTATTAGGCGAATATTTTTGTTGTTGAAAGAATACGTGATTAATAGACTTTATCTTGTCTATTGTACTCATTCCTTCTGTTATATGTGACCAGAGCTCATAGTAAAGCTGGCAAATGTCGGCTTCTAGCTCATCTTTATCTAAGTCAGGGTATTGATAAGAAGCTACTATAAAAGCACCTTCTAGTAAGTCCTGTTTAGAGCTGTTTTTCCATTCGTATAGTTTGTTTTTAACTGTACTGAGGTTAATTAAGTGAATAAGATTTTCTATCCGTTCTTGTACAATAGGAGAGAATGAAGTCTCCCATTCGGTTTCTAAAAAAGGGATTATTTCTTTCCCGATAGATAGTATTTTATCTCCTACAGTACTATAGACGCTAGAGTCTGTGTCGTCAAGTAGAGTGATTAATGCTTTTATTTCTGAATTGTTCACGTTTGTGTTATTCAGTCTCTTCGATTGTTATTTTGTTACGTTTCCCTTTTTTTGCTTTTTACCTAATGGAGCAAAGAAATGACGAGGGTCTTTGTCAAGATGATTCATTAATTCACTTATATCTGTAATGGCCTTATTGAGGTTGTTATATAAAGCAGGATCTTTCATTATTTTCCCCATGGTACCTTTTCCTTCATTAAGTGCTGTAAGTGTGGTGGTTAAAGAGGCTATTGACTTATTAAGTTCTGTGATGGTCTTTTCTACATCTGCTTTTTCTAATTTGCTAGCTATTCCGTTAAATTTACCCATTAGAGGTTTTATCTCTTCTTCAGTAAGGCTATTCATTGTGCCAGACATTTTGTTGAGAGATTGGGATAAACCCACTAAATTATTAGTAATGATTGCCATTTTTTTATCAAGTCCATAGGTGGATTTTTTTAAATTACTCATGGTGATAGAAAGATCCCCAATTGTTTTTCGGATAAGTACCGAGTCTACACTTTGCACTAACCCATCTGTAGAAGCAAGAAGAGAAGATATGTTTTCCATCATAGGAATTCCTTTTTCTTGAAAAATAGCAGATATCCCACCTTCTACGTGAGATCGTATTTCTTCCCCGCCTTCATAAGCAACTTTGTTAGTACCCATTACAAGGTCTATTTCGCTACCACCTAGTGGTCCAGAGCTTTTTAATGTAGCAATAGTTCCATCCCCTACTTCTAGGCTATTACTGATAGAGATTGTTACCTTTAATTTATTCTCTTGCTCGCTTAGGATTTTGATATGAGCAACTCTTCCAACAGCAAGTCCGTTTAGTTTTACAGGGTTAGACTTTGTTAAACCATTTACATTGTCATAGATAACAAAATAATTGCTTTCGCTATTCATAAAGTCTTGTCCTTTTAAAAAGCTAAAACCAAAATATAATACTACTAAACTTATAACAACTAAAGTCCCAACCTTAAATTCTTTTGACATAATTATTCTTTTATGGCTTTCATTTCTGTTTTGTAACTTTTGAAAGCACGGTATATTCCTGATGCAATATACTCTCTATTTTTCTTTTCTAATAGATAATTCTCTTCTTTAGGATTTGTAAGGAATCCAATCTCGACTAATACTGAAGGCATTGCTGTTTTCCAGAGGACCAAAAGACCTGCTTGTTTGACTCCTCTACTTTTTCTTTGCACTCTTCCTTTAAAGTCTTTTTCTATCTTATCTGCCAAAGAAATACTTTGTCCTTGGTGCGCACCCATAAATTGACTCATAAGAATGTATTGTTCGATAGAGTTCGGGTCAAATCCATCATAATTTTCATCATGATTATCTTCTTGTAAGATTACTGCATTTTCTTTTTTTGCAACAGCTAGATTTCCAGCTGACTTATGCAATCCCATTACAAAAGTTTCAGTTCCGTAGGCCGAAGAAGGACCTGAGTTACAATGAATTGAAATAAATAAATCTGCACCATTTTTATTAGCGATTCTTGCTCGCTCGTGTAATTCTACAAATACATCTGTACTTCGTGTGTAAATTACTTTTATGTTAGGCATATTTTTTTTGATAATGTTGCCTAATTCTAATGCGGTTTGTAATGCGATTTTGGCTTCAGTAACTTTTTTCCCATTACAACCAGGGTCTTTTCCACCATGTCCTGCATCAATCACAACAACCTTTATTGAGCTATCATGAACTTCTAAAATATTAAAAGAACCAAGTAAAAAAGTAAGAGATAATATAAACGTAAGTATAAAATTATTCATTATTCTATATAGATATTAAGGATAAGTCCGTTAGATTTGTACAAATCTCTAAAATTTAAATCAATTCTGAAGAATTATTTACATAAATTAACGGCAATCATTGGGTTTGCAGTATTTTTCTTGGCTTCTGACGGCTTATTAGCACAATCTCCTCCAGATAGTGTAGAGACAATAAGTGTGCCTAAAAAATCTTCCACAATCGAAACCACAATTAACTATAACGCTGATGACTCAATCAGATTTGAGGTGAGGAAACAGTTGGCTCATTTATATGGGCAAGCTCATGTAGATTACGGAGATATTTCATTAGATGCAGAGTACATTCAGATTAACTGGAAAAAAAAGGAAGTCTTAGCTACATATAGATTAGACTCTAATGGCAATAAAGTAGGTACAGCTAAATTTAAAGATAAAGATGCCGAATATTCAGTAGATACCGTTAAGTACAATTGGGGTACAAAAAAAGGATATATAACTGACTTAATTAGTAGGCAGTCAGGAGGGTATTTAGTTACAAAAAGAGCAGTAAAAGATTCTTCAAATATTTTATATGCCCAAGACGCTTACTTTTGTCCTTGTTTGGATTCTACAGCAGGCACTTACATCAAGTCAAAAAAAATAAAAGTAATACCAAATAAAAGAGTCTACACAGGACCATTCTTACTTTACATAGAAGACATCCCATTACCCTTAGGAGGTCCTTTTGGTATGTTTCCTATTGCCAACAAACGGTCATCTGGCATTATTATACCTCAGTATGGTGAACAACAAGATAGAGGATTTAATCTCAAGAATGGTGGTTTTTATTGGGCAGTCAATGACTATATTGGTGCGAAATTTTTAGGCGAAATTTACTCTAAAGGTGGTTGGGGAGGTTCTTTGATTACTAACTACAAAAAAAGATATAAGTTTGATGGAAATTTTTCGTTCAATTATAGAAATGTAGTTCAGCTGGGAGATGAAACCCAACGAAGCGAAATAAACGATTATAAGTTAAGGTGGCGTCACAGTCCTAGTTCAAGAGGAGGGAAAAAGTTTAGTGCAGAAGTTAATTTTGCAACTACAACTTATAACCAGAACAACGAAAGGAATTTTAATAACTATTTACAAAACACCCTTCGGTCAAATATCCGCTATAGTTTCCCAATAAAAAAACTGCTAAACGTTAACTTGCTTTTGCGTCACAGTCAAAACAATCAAACTAAAGTTGTAAACTTATCCTTACCAGAAGTTTCAGTAGGATTAAAAAATAGACTTTACCCATTCAGAATCAAAAATATTACAAGAAGTGATAACCCTCTTAAAAACATGATTCAAAGTATAAACCTGAATTATACAATGAATACCCAAAACAAAATCAATAATAGCCGTATAAATTACAACTTACCATTCAACTTATCTAACTATAATGATTTAGATACCGCTTTTTTAGCTTTTGACAATACCCCAATTGATGAAATAATAGCGAGGTCTCAGTATGGAGTCAAGCATTTTATCCCCATTAGAGGAAACTTAAAACTTGGATCTCTTAATATTGAAGGAAGCGGTAATTATAATGAATATTGGTTACCTAAACGTTGGAACTACAAAACCACAAGTGATACCACGGTATCCTTGATCAGTGATAATGGGTTTCACCGTGCCTACGATTACAATATGAATTTGTCTTTGACCACTAGACTCTACGGAAAATTTATATCCAAAAAAATGATAGAAGGCAATAATAAATGGGCGGTAAGACAAACTATTTCCCCAAGACTCTCATATGATTATTCTCCAGACTTTTCTGCCAAAGGAGATAATAATAATTTCCAAGAAGTAATAGTCGGTAATCGACAGTATAACGTTTCTAGGTACCATTCTTTAGCCTACAACCCGTCCTCGTTGGGCTTATCACAAACAGTAGGTTTCGACCTTACATCGGTTGTAGAGATGAAAAGATACTCATTAAAAGACACCGTATCTAAGGCGAAGTATATTAAATTATTAGAAAACGTATCGGGAGGTACGTCATATAATTTTGCTAAAGACTCAATCAATTTGAGTGACATAAGACTTTTGGCAAGCACAAAACTGCTTAATTTTATAGGGCTAAGGATGAATAGCTCTTTTCACCCCTATGTGAGAGAAAAAGACACTAACGGGAGAGTCGTCTCAGTAAATAAATTTCGCTGGAAAGACACAAAAGAACCCGTTTATATGGACAGGATGACCTTTACACTATCGACTAGCTTGAATCCAAATGTGTTCAAAAAATTAAAGAACAAAGATATTCCAAGCCAAGAAGAAGAGGCGGTCATTCGCCGATTAGAAAGAGAAAATCCAGATTTCCGTTACGTCAACTATGATATTCCGTGGTCTTTAGGACTTTCGTACAGCTATAAAATTAACCGACTTGAATTACGAGATAATTCCGAAGAATCACTACGTGAAACACAATCATTTAGCTTGAGAGGTGATTTGTCCTTGACCAAAAAGTGGAAGATAGACGGTAGGATGTCGTATGATTTCGTTAATAAAAAATTTATATACCCAAATATTAACATTCATAGAGACCTTAACTGTTGGGAAATGAGGCTCTCTTGGATACCATTTGGACCCCGTACAAGTTATAATTTTTCGATTAACATCAAATCTTCTATGCTCAAGGATGTGCTGAAATACCCACGTAAAAATGATTTTTACGATAGATTCTAAAAACATTTGGGAGCTTCCTTTAAGAAAAAATTCCGTTCCACTACATTTTCTTAAAGTCGGGCTATCGCTACTCAATCTTCCCGATAGAAAAAATCGGGAAGGATTTCAGACAAGCCGCTCTATCCCTAAGCCATCATGTTTCGCATGATTGGTGCTATTATTTATAAGACGTATTTATCATATCAATCCCCACTAATTAAACCAAGGGGTTGATTTAATTAATATTAACTTGTATTATGCAATATTGATCAAGTTAAGGCAAGAGAGATTTGGAAAAAATTTATGACATAGCCATAGTAGGCGGAGGGATAGTAGGAGCTGCAGTAGCGTATAAAATACAACGAGCACATCCAACACTTAAAATAGCTGTTTTTGAAAAAGAAAAAACTTTAGCGGCACATCAGACAGGGCATAATTCAGGTGTAATTCATTCAGGGCTCTATTACAAGCCAGGCTCATACAAAGCCAAAAATTGTGTAGCAGGGAGAACTGAGCTTGTGCAGTTTGCTCAAGACAATAAAGTAGCACATGACGTTTGCGGTAAAGTAGTAGTAGCCAAAAATGAATCGGAATTACCATTTTTAGAGAAAATATTCGCCAACGGAATAGCCAACAATACTGAAGGGATAGAAAAAATTGACGCAGATAAAATCCGAGAAATAGAGCCTAGCTGTGTAGGAGTAAAAGGGATTTGGGTACCAAGTACAGGTATTATTGACTTTGTGGGAGTAACCAATACCTGTGCCGAATTGATGAAGGGAATCAATCCTAAAAGTAGCGTATACTTGGGTACAGAAATTCAAAACTTTGAAAAAGGGAGTATAAACACACTTTATACAAATAAGGGAGAGTTTAAATCAAAAAAAATAATTTTTTGCGGAGGTCTGCAATCAGATAGGCTAGCAAAAAAAGACAATGTGAACCCAGGAATGAAAATAGTTGGCTTTAGGGGCGATTATTATGAACTTACCGATCAAGCTAAACATAAGGTTCGTAATTTAATATATCCAGTACCTAACCCAGCATTTCCTTTTTTAGGAGTTCACTTCACTCGGATGGTCAACGGAGATGTAGAGTGTGGACCCAACGCAGTATTTACTTTTAAGCGAGAGGGTTATGGTAAAACCGATTTTAATTGGAAAGACACCCGAGAAGCCTTAGCTTACAAAGGGACTTGGAAGCTTTTTAAGAATAATTGGAGATTTGGATTAGACGAATATCGTAGAGCATTCTCTAAGAAATTGTTTTTGGAGAGGCTAAGAGACTTGATTCCTTCGTTAGAAATGGAAGATTTGAAACCAGGAAGATCAGGAGTGAGAGCCATGGCCTTAGGTCCTGAAGGAGAAATGATAGAAGATTTTAAAATAGAATATAAAGACAATGCTATTCATGTATTGAATGCCCCATCACCAGCCGCAACATCTTGTTTGGCTATTGGTGATCAAGTACGTGAGATGGCAGATAAATATTTTGATTTAGTTGATTAAAGCTAAATCGTTATAATAAATTAGAATATGAAAAAAATAGTTTCATCATCTGAAATTGCACGCAGTGTAGTCGCCGTAGTAGTGTCAATTATTACGATATGTTTGGTTTTTGTGAGTCTGATTTACTTAGACTTTAGACATAGTTTAAAGAAAGAAATTGATCGAATAGAAGAAGTAAGGCAAGAAAACAATAATTATATACGTATAGTGAAATTAAAAACGAAGCTTTCAAGTGTAGTGAAAAAAGTAACGTACACGAGTTTTATTACAATGACAAACATCCTACAGGATAGAAATGGGAATATAGATTTTAATGCAAACAAAAATGCACAACGTATAAAGGTTTGGGAGAAAGAAGTCCAACCAGTGCTAAATGCTGTAGATATTCACATGGATGATGGTTATACAGATGAGATTAGAAGTATGTTTAACAAAATCAATGACAAAGTGATTGAAGTATTTTTATTGCAAAAAGACTTAATCGCTGATGCTAAGGCAAATCTCCCGCCTAACTTAGCTAAACTTAATCAGCTCAAAAGGAATACACATAACTTAGCAGAAGGGTATAATAAATTTTTAGATGATTCTAGGGAGCAATATTTGGAATATTATCAGCGAACAAATTTTTTTAGACATGATACAGTGCTTTTGATTTCATTATTTTTAGTAACCCTGACGATTATTATCGCTATTGTGTTTTATTTAATTCGTTATTTACAAAATAACATTAAAGTAATACATGAGTTTTTGAAATCATTAAGAAAAGGAGAATTACCTCAGAAATTGATTTTGGATGGGTATGATTATTTACCGATTAAAAAATCGTTGAACTATTTATTGAATCAAATGGAGAAAATATTAAAATACTCTGAAAGCGTAACAAAAGGAGATTTTTCTATACAACGGTCAGTAGAGTTAGAGCAAGATAGTAACTTTAGTATCACGTTTTCTAAAATGCAAGAAAGCTTAGTAGAAGTTTCTGAAAGAGAAAGACAAAGAGATCATGTGAATAATGGATTAGCTACTTTTTCAGATGTGTTAAGTAGCACAACAAGTGATGTCAATTTATTTGCGGAAGAAGTAATAAGAAACTTGGTAAAGTTTCTTAATGCCAATCAAGCAGCTCTATTTTTAGTAAAAGAGGAGGGTGATGAGCAATTTTTAGAGATGACTTATTGTTATGCTTATAATAAACAAAAATTCTTAGAGAAGAGGGTTAAGCTGGGTGAAGGTTTGATTGGGCAGGCTTGGATAGAAAAAGAACGGGTATACATGACAGAAGTTCCTGATATGTATACAGATATTACTTCTGGCTTAGGAGAGAGTACGCCAAGATGTATATTGGTAGTCCCCTTAGAGTTTAACGGAGTAGTACAGGGTATTATTGAATTAGCATCTTTTCAGCCGCTTAAAGATTATGAGTTAAGTTTTGTAGATGAGGTGGTGGGTTCAATATCTTCATCTTTGGCTTCAGTAGTCATACATTCTCGTACTAACGAGTATTTGCGTCAGTCAGAGAAACTTACTGATCTAATGAAGGAGCAAGAGGAGGTGACTAAATCTAAAATAGGTGAACTCGCTATAATTCAAGAAGAGGCAAAGCAAAGGGAAGAAAAGTACATAAGAGAAGTGAGACGTTTGCGTAAACGATTATCAGCTTATGAGTCGCATACTTAATGTGTCGGTGCTGTTTTTTTTGTAGGGTTTTCGTTTGCTGGTGATTCTATTTATGTACAGTCATATAAAAAAGGGCTATTATTAAGGATGCAAGCATCCAATAAATAAACAAACTTATCTTTCAAACCACGAAAAGGAAATTTTCCAGAATTAAGGTATAAACCAAATACCTTAGGTCAAGTAGGAATAAAAATCGGGTATAATGGTGTAGGGTTTTCCTTTATGACTGATATGGGCTCGCATTCAAAACCTATAGATTTATATGGTAAAACTATTTTTAAGTCTTTTGGTATTGATGCCGCTACCAAAAAATGGTGGTATAGAATTGATTATTCTCGTACAAAAGGTTTTTATGCCAATCGTTTAAAAGACACAAGCCTTACGAATCAGAATAATGATCCTGTTCTTTTTCCTCGATTGTCAGTTAGAAGGGTTAGCGTAAGTGGCTTGTACGTAGCGAATAGTCAAAAATACTCCCATAAAAGTTGGATAAATCAATGGGAGGGGCAAAGGAGGTCTGCTGGATCCTTCTTGACCCAATGGAATTATTTTTATACATTTTCTAGTGCGGATACGGTAATTATTCCACGCTTGTATGTCAATAAGTACCCCGAGTTAAATGGTTTTAGGAAAGCAAAAATTCATAATTTGATGTTGCAAGCAGGATATGGACATACTTTTGTCATTAAGCATAAGTTAGCGTTAGGTATTAGGATGCTATTAGGTTTGGGTTATCAATCTAGGCAGTTTATTAATGCTAGAGAAAGATCTACTAGCACTAAAAATATTGGTGGTAAAGTAGACGTAGGGCTTAGTTTAATCCATACAGGTGAGGTGATCTCTTATGGTTTTGTAGCTGATTTTACGACTCTATCTAGTAAAATTAAGTGGTTGTCGTATAATACTACTTTTTCAGAAGTTTTGCTTTTTGTGGGTTTGAAATTTAAAAATATTCGTTTAGCTACAGATAAATCTAAGTTTTCAAAAATAAAATGGTTTAAGAGGTGGATGATTGATGGGGATTTGTAACAAACCCCACATCAAATCATTAAGCAATTATACTTCCGTTACTGAAGCCTTCATCTGGGTTAACAAACATTAGCTCTTCGTTACCATTTTCTGCCATTATAATCATCCCTTGTGACTCTATCCCTTTTATCTTACGAGACCCAAGGTTAGCTAATACAGTTACTTGTTTGCCGATTACATCTTTTGCATTGTATGAGCCAGCTATTCCGCTTACAATAGTGCGTTCTTCAAATCCTAAATCTACGGTAAGTTGTAAGAGTTTTTTTGTTTTCGGTACTTTTTGTGCGGCAGTAATTGTGCCTACCCTCAAGTCTAGTTTGGTAAAGTCTTCAAAAGAAATTTGATTTTTTACCGCTTCGTAGGTATCTTTTTTTTGAGATTTCTTGATTTGTTCTAAACGAACTAATTGTTTCTCGATTTCATCATCTTCTATTTTTGTGAATAAAATCTCAGATTTATTCACTTGTCCGCCACTTGGTAATGTCTCGGCAGTATCACTCCATTCTAAACTACTAACATTTAGTATATTTCTTAATCTTTTAGCAGTAAACGGGATGAAAGGCTCAGCTACCACACTCAATTTTGCAGCTATTTGTAAGCCAATATACATAATGGTTTGTACTGCTTCTGGATTTGTTTTTTGTGCCTTCCAAGGCTCTGTATCGGCTAAATATTTGTTTCCTAACCGAGCTAATTCCATCAAAAAGCTCAATGCTTCCCTAAATCTATATCTTTGAATAGAGCTTTCTATCTTATTTGTTAATACCGAAATTTGGTCAAGTACCTCTTGCTCTTTGTTGCTAAATACTTGTGGACTAGGTATAATTCCATCATAGTACTTGTTAGTTAGTACAACTACTCGGTTGATGAAGTTACCAAAAATATCAGCTAGTTCATTATTATTTCTTGACTGGAAATCTTTCCAAGTGAAATCATTGTCTTTTGTTTCGGGTGCGGTAGCACATAAGGCATAACGCAAAGCATCTTGTTGATTAGGAAAATCTTCTAAATATTCGTGCAACCACACTGCCCAATTACGAGATGTTGATAATTTATTCCCTTCTAAATTTAAAAACTCATTAGCAGGAACGTTTTCGGGTAAAATATATCCGCCATGAGATTGTAACATAGCAGGAAAAATAATGCAATGGAATACGATATTATCTTTCCCGATAAAATGAACTAAAGAGGTGTTTTTATCTTTCCAATAAGTTTCCCAGTTTTTATTATTTGTTTCCGCCCATTCCTTAGTGGCAGAGATATAACCAATAGGTGCGTCAAACCAAACATAAAGCACCTTCCCATCCTCTCCTTCTATTGGTACAGGAACTCCCCAGTTAAGGTCTCTGGTTACTGCTCGTGGCTTTAATCCTTGGTCAAGCCAAGACTTACATTGTCCATAAACATTAGATTTCCAATCTTTTTTATGATCTTCCAGAATCCATTGTTTAAGAAAATCCTCATGTTTGTCTAAAGGTAAGTACCAGTGTTTAGTTTCTTTTTTGATAGGAACAACAGAAGACAAAGCTGACTTAGGGTTAATTAACTCATCTGGACTTAGCGTAGAGCCACATTTTTCACATTGATCCCCATAAGCTTCTTCATTCCCACATTTAGGGCAAGTCCCTTTTATGTACCTGTCTGCTAAAAATTGTTTGTTTTTAGGGTCATAATATTGCTCAGTAGTTTGTTCTATAAATTCTCCTTTTTTGTATAAATTAGTGAAAAAATCAGAGGCGGTTTTGGCATGAGTAAGAGAGGAGGTTCTTGAGTAAGTATCAAAAGAAATCCCAAAATCTTCAAAAGATTTTTTAATAATAGCATGGTATTTGTCTACAATGTCTTGTGGAGATACACCTTCTTTTTTAGCTCTAATAGTGATAGGTACTCCATGCTCATCAGATCCACATACAAAAAGTACATCATTTCCTTTCATTCGGTTATACCGTGCAAAAATATCAGCAGAAATATATACCCCAGCAAGATGACCAATATGAATAGGTCCATTGGCATAAGGTAAGGCAGCGGTAATTGTAAAACGTTTTGACATAATTATAGATAATTTTTTACAAAAATATAAATAATGTTTTAAGTTTACCCTTATATGAAATCCTTTTTTATAAGAAAACAATTTGGAACACTGCATTATCTTCAATTAGGAGAGGGGAAAGAGACCGTTTTTTTCTTCTCAGGATTTGGAATGTCGGCGAAGAGTGTCTCTGAAATGCTTCTTGGTGAGGATTTAAGCCGTTTTACTTTTTATATCATAGATGTATTTGGAGAGGGGAGAAGCACTGACTTTAAAGGTGAGTTGACTAATCAGCTGTGGTTGTCTTATTTAGACGAAATCTTTAAAACCCACAATATTACAGAATATCAGGTTTTAGCGTGCAGTATTGGAGTTCGCTTAGCGATTCCGTTAATTCATTTTAAGAAAGCTAATAAAATCACATTCATTACTCCAGATGCTATTGCTCCTCATCCTGTGTACAGTGTTCTTATAAGGTATGAAATTTTAAGAAAGATTATTTTAGCGACAGCGAGGGGTTTGTGTCCTTTTTTGTTTTTTCTATCCAAAAGAAAAAAAAAGTTTTTTCATCCATCTGTTTTACAAAAAGTATTTAAACAATGGTTATTATTAGATGGTTTATCGAATGTTGCTCAATGGGACGTGCCTACAAAAGTGTTTTTGGCTCGACATGATTATATTATTCGTAATTACGCTGTCGCTAAATGGAAAAAAAAACTATCTCAGTCAGAGTTGGAGTATTTAAGTTGTGGACATTTTGATGCTTTTGGGCTTTGGGTTAAACAAGGGAGGCTTTTTTAAGTCATTGACTTTCTATCTTTAAGAAGACTTGTTTGGTCGAAGTGGGCTTGCTTTTCTCCTGTTTTTTAGTATATTAAGAGAATGATTAACTTAATATAAGCATGAAAAATCTATTTAAAGCACTTTTCTTGGTAGGCGTAATAACAGGTTCTTATGCCCAAAGAGTAGTTGGGTATATCCCTCAGTATAGAACAACTACAATAATGGATAATACCATTGAATGGGATAAAATGACAGATGCTTATTATTTTGGTTCAATCCCGAACGGGACGGGAGGTGTAACAATAGAGCAACCAGCTAGGTTTGACCACGTAAAGCTACGTGCATCTCAAAACAATATAAATGTTTGGTTGTCGATAGGTGGTTGGCAGAAATCTACCAATTTTCCAGTTACGGCATCTAGCTATCGTACCGCTTTTGCTAATGAATTAGTAACTCTTTGTGCTACACATGGTTTAAAAGGTATTGATTTGGATTGGGAGTTCCCAACTTCAGCCAAAAAAGGAGATTTTAAATTGCTGTTGCAAGCTATTCGACAAGCCTTTGACGCAGATGGTAGGTTATGAATTGTCAGCAGCTTGTGGTGGAGAGCAAACTCATGCTAATAATTGGGATTCAGGCTCTTTTCAGTATTTAGATTATTTGAATGTGATGACTTATGATGCACCTTCTAATGTAAGTACTAATCACGCCTCTTTACAATTCATGAAAGATGCAATGGATATTTATAACAATGCAGGCTGCCCTTATAGTAAAATGGTAGGTGGAGCAGCTTTTTATAGTCGCCCAGCAATAAAAATGTACAGCACAATACTTGACGCTTCCGCTAATAAACAAAACACTTTTGAAACAGACGGTACTGGGTCCCAACTCTACAATGGAAAAAATACGCTTGAAGCCAAAATGGAATATGTCGTTGACACTAAAGGTGGCTCTGGGATTTTGATTTGGGAAGTTACTCAAGACAAAAAAGGACAATACTCTTTATTGAACGTATTATTCAACAAAGCCCAAGAATATGCCTGTCCAGTCCCTAAGCCAGACTTAGGTGCTGACGTATCTATTTGTGGGGCTTCCTCATTGGTTTTACACTCTAACGTCACAGGCTCTTATAATTTTAATTGGAAAAAAAATGGAAACGCTATTTCAGGAAGTGGGAGGAATAAAACAATAACAAGTGCTGGTACTTATAAAGTAACAGTGTCTGACGGTTCTTGCTCTTGGTCTGATGAAATCGAAGTACTTGGAGTTTTGCCAAACGTTGATTTAGGGGCTGATTTGGATTTGTGTAACCCTTCGACAGTAGTGTTAGATGCAACCCTAACGGGTAGTGGATTAAGTTATAATTGGAAAAAAAATAATGTAATTATTTCTGGTGCAACTTTGTCAAATTTGGTGGTTACTCAGGTAGGAATATATAAGATAACGGTGTCTGTTGCTGGTTGTGCTTCAGTGACAGATCAAATAGTGATAACCTCTTCGTTGGTAGAGGTGAATAATGAAACAAGGTGTGGAACTGGCACGGTTACTTTTACAGTAAGTAATTCTGGTGGGCTTAATCATAAATGGTACACAGCATTAACTGGTGGAGTAGCTTTAGCTACAAGTAATTCTTATACTACACCAAGCTTGTCAAATACGACTAATTATTATGTAAAGAAGTATGATCCTTCAGGAGGTATTTGTAATGGGGTGGGAGCTTGGAATGCTACAACAGTTTATAAGAAAAATCCCGTAGGAAGCCCTCAACTGACTTATGATGGTAAATTGTATAAACGAATTTCTTGGTGGACGAAAGGGGATATTCCAGATGTGTCTCCTACGCATTGGGAAGAGACAGCTGTCTGTGGGTCTAACTGTGAAAGAACAAAAGTGAAAGCAATTATAAAGCCCTGTTTAGGATTAGAAGAAATATTTGATAATTCTCATACATTGATTTACCCTAATCCTGCTACTAAGTTTATAAATATTCAGGTTGGTATTGAGTTTAAAAAAATAGAAATTATAAATATAACAGGAGTTGTTGTATTGAGAACAAGTGAGAACTCGTTTGGAATAGAAAAACTAGCTCAAGGAATGTATTTTGTAAAAATATATACTGAGGATGGAGTTCAGGTTAAGTCATTCTTAAAAAAATAACTTAACCTATATAGGTAAAGGCTAAGTAAACGAGACTTCTGTATAAGGAGTCTCGTTTTTTATCATATAATTTTTTCAAATTTCTGATTTCCAGAAGAGTAATGAGTTTGGTCGCCTATGTTTATTTTATGAGCGGGAGTAATAGCCGTAACTTCAAACCCAATAGTTTCATAAGCTTTGCCCGTAGACCAGTCTAAGTCTGCGTAAGACATTATATGAAGAGGGGATAACTCATCTATGTATCTTTTAATGGACTTGCTCAGCCCCCCAGTGATGGAAGTATTCAGTAGTGTACAATAACGAATAAGTTCTGCCGATTTTCCTTGTGTTTGGTAAGTACGTTTATTTGAAAAAGAAGCTACGCCTACGAGTTCATTTTGGTAGAAAAGTCCGTATTTAATTTTAGATTTTGCAGTACCCAGTAAATGATTTTTTTCTAGGAACTCTTGCAAAATGATTTGTTCAATTCTTTTTATTTCGCACTTTCTCCCGTGAATTCTTTTAGTGAGTCCAAATAAAGAGTTAAATCTTGATATAATAATAGGACGTTGATTCTCCCATTGATAATCCCAAAGCTGAATACAGTGAATGTTTTTAGATCGGTACGTTAAAACTTCTTTTTGATGGTTGATGCCAGTGTCTTTTCCTAAGGTGTTATAATGAATGAGGGTATTGACTTCAGGCAACCAAATTCCATTTTTGTTGTTGAATGTGTTTGATTCAACTTTGGTGAGCGTATATAGGAATTGCTGGAGATTGTTCACAGGATATATGTAAGAGACTACTTCATAAACTGAAAAGTAGTGTTTTTGTATTGATTGTCTTTTACTCGCTCTTTGAGATTGCTTAGAGTTTTGAAAGGAAAGTCAACAACAGAAGAGTTGGCAATCCAAGCAGGTAGAGATCCCCCAGGGTTTGAGTGAGATTGATAAGTAATAGCCGTTTTGTTAGCTGTGATTTGTTTTAAAATCCAGTTAGCGTGGTTTAGGGTGATTCTAACGATTCCTTTTTTCTTGGTTTTTAAACTACTCTTATCAGAACCTTTGGCGTAACCAATTTTCTTGTTTTTGTCATAGCTAAGGTTGTACTTGAAAACTCCATCTCGATTATCTACCGGCCAAGGCGCTTTAAGTTCTAAATAAAAAATGTAAGAAGATTCGCTATATGTTTTAACCAATTCTGCTTTTACCACATTAGGAAATAGTTTCCCCATATTTTTAGTGTCCTTGATAACGGAGAAAATAGTGGCAACGCTAGCATCAACAGTTGTGGTGGCTTTAAATTCTTTAAAACTAGATTTGGCTACAGTTCTAGTATATATTTTAATGCTATTTTTGTTTTTGCTAAGCTTCCAAGGGTTTGCTTGGGGCAAATCGGTGGTGATACTAAATGAACAGAATAAAAAGAAACAAAAGAGGATTAGATAACGCATTATGTCAATAATAGCTTATTTTAATGAATACTCAAAGACTGGGTTAATGTTTTTGTATCTTTGCTTAATGGCAAGATTTTATTTCTTTATAATTATATTTTTAGCTCTATTTTCTTGTAAGGAAAAAAGGAAAAATAGTGAGCAAGTTGTTTTTAAAGAAATACCAGTTAAATATGCACAGCTTTTCTCTTTATCTAAGAGTAATACAGATTTTAAAGTTAAAATTTATAATCCTTGGGATTCAAAATTAGTTTATGACTCTTGTCTGTTTTCTCTTCGGGATACAATTAACCGCATAGCAGTTTTATCATCTGCCCATATTGGTTTTTTTAATGAATTAAAATCTTTAAATAAAATCATTGCTTTAGGTCAAAAAAAATATATCTATAATGAAGAACTTAGAGAAAGAAATGACTTATTAGAACTTGGAGAAAATCATACTTTAAATGTAGAGGAAGTGATTAGTTTGAACCCAGATATTTTGTTGGTTTCTGGATTTGAGCAAATGAGTCCTCAGCTACAATCCATCAATAAGTCGGGAGTAAAAGTTTTTCAGATGTTAGAATGGATGGAAAAACATCCTTTAGCTCGTGCCGAATGGATAAGAGTGGTTGGGCTTATTTTAGGGAAAACAAAAGAAGCAGATGAAATTTTCTCTGTTATCGAAAGAGATTATTTAAGTGCTAAAACATTAGCGAAAGCGAAAAGAAAAAAAACAGTACTGATAGGGAGCGAGTATAAAGATGTGTGGTATGCACCCGCAGGAAATAGTTATATGGCAACGTTACTCCGAGATGCGGGAGCTGATTATTATTGGAGCAAGGATATCAGTAGCGGTAGCTTGGCCCTTAATATAGAAGAGATTATTGATAAGCAAAGCGAAGCTGATATTTGGCTTAATCCAGGGATGGTGAATTCTCTGAAGGCTATAAAAGGATTTCATCATAAGGAATTTAAATCGTACCAACAAGGGGAAGTTTATGATTATATGGCGTGTAGTAGGATTAGTGGTGCAAATGATTTTTGGGAAAGCGGGGCAGTTAACCCTCAGTTTATTTTGAAGGATTATATCAAAATTTTATATCCTCAGTCTTTGCCTAATTATCAATTAAGATTTTACAAAAAAATAGAGTGATAACTAAGGCTATATATCGTTTGTGCCTGTTGGCTTTAGTGTCTTTAGGTTTTTTGTTTTTTGTATTGGACTTGATGATAGGGTCTGTTTATATTCCTTTTTCTGACCTGCTAGATGTGTTAATAGGAGTTGATGTCGGTCATGCTTCTTGGGAATATATTGTTTTAAACTATCGTCTTCCAAAAGCAGTAACGGCTGTACTTGTTGGGCTTAGTTTGTCTGTTTCAGGCTTGTTGATGCAAACTTTATTTAGAAATCCACTGGCAGGACCTTCGGTATTGGGTATTAGTAATGGTGCCGGAATGGGTGTCGCCGTGCTTATGATGTCGTCTGTATTGGGGACTTGGGCGAGTACAAGTGTGTGGGGACTCGTATTGGCTTCGGTGTTAGGGTCTCTGTTGGTATTGGCACTTGTGTTGCTTATTTCTTTTAGGATGAAAAACATTTATTCTCTTTTGATTATTGGGATTATGATAGGAAGTGTTAGTGGGGCTATGATTAGTGTTTTACAATATTTTAGTAATGCTAAAGATATTCAATCATACGTTTTATGGACATTTGGAAGTCTTTCTGGGATGACTTGGACTTCTTTACAGATTTTAATTCCGATTGTACTATTCGGATTATTGGCAATTATCCCTTTGTTAAAAGGGTTGAATGCGATGCTATTAGGCGAGACTTATGCGGAAGGATTAGGTATTAACATCAAAAGATACCGTGTTTTGGTGATTTTGATTACTTGCCTACTTGTAGGAAGTATCACTTCTTTTTGTGGACCAATTGCTTTTGTAGGCTTAGCTGTTCCGCATATTGCTAGGGCTTTATATCGTTCAGCCAATCACTATGCTTTGTTTCCTTTAAGTATTTTGATTGGCTTAAACTTAATGCTGATTTGTGACATTATAGCACAATTGCCATGGAGTAGTAAAGTGTTGCCAATTAACGCTGTAACAGCATTGATTGGTGCCCCAATTGTGATTTTGGTAGTGTTTAAGTCTAGTAAAACAGTTCAGGTATGATACTAGAAACAAAAAAATTAAATATAGGTTATAAGGGGAGAGAATTAATTAAAGACCTTAACCTGAGTCTGAAAAAAGGAGAGATAACTACGTTGATTGGAAAAAATGGAGTAGGAAAATCTACTTTATTACGGACTTTGCTAAATGAGACGTTAAAGCTGTCAGGTGATGTTTTTGTTCACGGGAAAAACCTAGAGCAATATAGTGCAGTAGATAAATCCAAGATATTTTCATTAGTGATGAGCAGTCAAGTAAGTAGTCTCAATCTTACTGTATATGACGTAGTGAGTATGGGGAGAATTCCTTATCTCAATTGGTTGGGTAAGATGAGTAAAGAGGATAAAAAAGAGGTGAATAATAGTATTGTTTTACTTGGATTAGAATCGATGAAGCATCGGTTTATAAATGAATTGAGTGATGGAGAAAGGCAAAAAGTAATGATTGCAAAAGCCCTTTGTCAAAACACTGAGATACTTATATTGGATGAGCCTACGGCTTATTTAGATTTGAGTAATAGGATTGCTTTTTTTCGATTGATAAAAAAGTTAGCACAAGAGTTTAATAAAGTAATATTACTAAGTACACATGAATTAGAAATGGCTATGCAATTTTCAGATCAAGTATGGCTAATTAATCAACAAAAAGTAAGTGGTAGCACGTCTAAAGAGTTAATAACTAAAGGGTTACTTCAGAAAGTTTTTGATTTAAAATCAATTAATTACGATGAAAATACTGGAGGAATAAGTATTCGGTATTTTTGATTTTTTTTCCTTTCGGTAAATTGCTTATACCATTTTGATTGTAATATGCGTCTAGATTAGATTGAATTGTTTTTTGCATTATTAAGGCAAAATAATTTAGCATAACTAGTTACGGTAGATTATTTTAACAAAGAGAATGTGAAAAACAAACAAGATAATTGACGTAGATTATAGTCAATATGGTATTAGTAGAGGGATTATATTAATCTTCTAGATATACATCTAGCAATCCTTCTGGGAGGCTTACAAACACTTTTTTTTGTATTAAATCAGCTTTTGTTACAATACCATCTACAACAGGGATAATGATTTCCCGGTCTTTATAGTCAACAATCATTAGGTCTTGTGCAGCACCAGTGTTAAAGAATCTCACAATTCCAATATTTCCTTCTTGGCTGTCAATAACTTCAAATCCTATGACGTCATGAAAATAGAATTGTTCTTCATTTAGTATTGGTAACGCAGTAAGCGGTAGCCATGCAACTAATCCTTTTAATTCATTAGCTAACTCTACAGTGTTAATGTCTTCAAAACTTACAATTGCTTTTTGGCTTGTGACATTTATTTTTTTTATAAAATAAGGAACTAAGCTTCCGCTTAACTCTAAAAAAACAACATCAATTTTTTCATAAAAAAAAGGGGAGTCTACATCTAAATGAAGTATGACATCCCCTTTAAGTCCATGTAATTTAGTAATATATCCTAATTCAAAACAATTCTGTTTTTGCATTGTTTTGTAGGTTCTTTACTTTGCTTCTTCCTCTTTTGCTTCCGCAACAGGCTCTTCTTTTTTAGTAGTTTTTTCAGCTGGTGCTTCTTCCGTAGTAGTTACTACCTCTTCAGATGCCGTTTCTACGTTTTCAGTTACTTCTTCTGTTTCAGTTGCTACTTCCGCCTCTACAATTAAGGCTGCTTGAGCCGCTGCTACTTTAGCGTCTGCTTCTTCTTTTAGTTTTGTTCTACGTGCTGCCGTTTCTTTTATTGCTTTAGCTGCTGATTTTTCAGCGTCTTTAGAACGAGAATCCTCTAAAGAAGATTTATCAGCTTTATAAGCGTCAAATTTCTTGTCTGCTTCTTCTTGCGTGATAGCACCTTTATTCACACCTACTTGTAAGTGTTTACGGTACATTATCCCTTTAGTAGAAAGTAATTTACGAGCAATTTCTGTAGGCTCAGCCCCAGTCATTACCCAGTTAAATGCACTTTCTTCGTTTAGAAGAATTGTTTTAGGATTCATGCTTGGATTGTATGAACCTAATTTCTCAATAAATTTACCATCACGTGGTGCTCTTGAGTCTGCTACGACGATGTCGTACACGGGTCTTTTTTTACGACCTCTTCTTGCTAATCTTATTTTAGTAGCCATGTTTTTATTAAACGTTTTACGTTATTGATGGAGCACGTCCATCCGATTTTAGTCTGCAAAGATAAAATCTAATCCTGAATATACAAACATTTACTCTATACAATTTGTAAAAAAGGAAAGTACGATGAATTAAAAATATTTTTTTAGGGGATTGTACAACATTCAACGGGGCAATGCGCCCTAAAGTTAATTAATAATAGAAGATCATTACAAGGTGGGTAGTTTATCCTTTCAATTTTTTGTATTTTTATACTATGCGAAAAAAGCAAGTCACCTTGCAATGGTCTTTTTAGCCTATTTCCTCTTTTCCTACTAACTCTTTCCCTCTTTTTACTTTTTTAGTCTAAATAAAAATATTATATTAGTGGTTACCTTATAGGTACTGATGGGATATAAGGTAATAAATGTATACTATATATATTACGATTATGAAAAAAATATTATTGACATTATTGATTAGCATTACTGGTATAGCAACTATTTTTGGGCAAGGAGAGGCTAATGTTTGGCGTTTTGGCTACAATATGGGGCTTGATTTTAATAATAACCCGCCTACTTTGATTGTACCTACAGGAGTTCTCAATAATAATTTAGCGGGAAGAGAAGGAGAGGGGTCTAGTATTATTTGTGATGCAGGAGGGAATTTATTATTCTATAGTGACGGTTATACCTTATATAAAGGGGGAAATGATGCTGTTATAGGAAATATTTCGGGAGGATATAGTACCTCTCAAACTGTGATTTTGCCTTATCCAGGTATTGCTAATCGATATGTATCAATTAATATTAGAAATGGTGATTTTAATGCAGGGACAAATACGGTTCCTATTGGTACTCCTCCAGGAGGCTTGTCAAACAATGTAGGGACAGCAATAGATTATACTATTGTTAATGCTACCAATGGCACTGATGCGGCAATAAATGCTGGGCAACAGAATGTATCAATGTATACAGGGATTATGTGTCAGGCATTAACGGTTGTTCCTGATCAGGTCAATGGGTATTGGATTGTAGGTCATGAGAAAGCTAATAATAAGTATGTAGTGGTTCATTTAACCAATGCGGGTTTTTCTTCTGGAGTGACATATAGTCTCGGCGGGACGGCTGTGAATGATATTGCATCGCTAAAGGTGAATTCATGCTCTAATCAGTTGGCAATAACTTTTTATGGGTCAAAAAGAGTAGATGTTGTTAATTTTAATAATGCTACAGGTCAAGTTACAGGTGTGGCGAAATCTATTACTTTTTTAGAAAATCAAGATCCTTATTATTCTGAGTTTTCTCCTAACGGGGATATTTTATATGTAACTCAATTGGGCACAGATTGGGGGAAAATCCCTAGAATTTATCAATTTGACTTAACGGCAGCAAATGTAAATGCAGCAGGTTCTAGGTTTACTTTAGACAACACTGGACCTGGAGGGTCTGTTAACCGTGTTGGTGCGATTCAGTTAGGACCTGATGGAAAAATATATGTAACTAACCATGGTGCTTGGGGGTCTCCAACCACAGGGAGACTAGGCGTAATTAACAATCCTAACATTTTTGGTACAGGTGCAGGTTATGTGCGTACACTTTTTTCTGATATTCCATCAGGTGGAGGGAATTCACATTTCTTTATGCATGGTTTACCACCAGTGTTACGTTCGTTTGTATCTAGTGTAGCCTCTCTCCAAATCGGTGGTGTAGATGCTTCTCAAACTACTATTTGTGTAGGAGAGAGTATTGATCTTACGGTTCAAGTTGATGGTACAGATGTAAAAGGAATTGATTGGCTTATTACGGGTAACAATACAGGACATTTTACAGACCTAAATCAAGTGCCTTTTACATTTCCTAATCCAGGTCTTACTAATGTAAAAGTAGAAGTAACAGATAATTGTAATAATAAGAAAATAGTAGATGTTGATATTGACGTATTGCCAATTATAACAGCAAGCGGTACAGTAGATATGACTAAATGCCCTAATCCAGAAATCACGGGGTCAAGTAATGACCCTACTATTACTAATTTTAATTGGTATGATGGTGATCCAAGCTCAGGTGGTACTTTGATTTCTTCGGGACCTAAGTTAGTAGCTACAGAAAACACTTCTTATTGGGTAGAGCCAGCAGGGGCTTCTCATCCAGCAATTGGTGGGACTGCGACACCAGGGAATGGGGCTACAGCACCTCATTATACTAAATTTACGCTACTTCAAAACTTGACTCTTTCCTCTGCAGATATCAGGATGTACTTGAATTTCGGTACTCAAACAGGTACTGTAGCTTGGGAGTTAAGAGAGGGTACTGTGACGGGGGCAGTTGTGGCATCAGGTGCTCTTCCTTATACTATTTCGGGGGTTACTTCGGTATCGTTTGATATTAATGCTTCTTTGACAACAGGGGATTACTTTTTGGTTTATACGGGTAAAACAGGGACGGGTCTTGTTGGTCACGGAGGTGCTTATGTCGGTCCTTATAGCATACCAGGTGTAGTTGATATATTAGATGATGAAAAAGGCGGACCTTGGAATTTACATGACGGGCCTTTTAGACAGTTTGTTTTTACCAATGATTTACCTTGTAAATTAGTAGGAAAAGTAGATGTAGGAGCCTGTTGTACCGCTCCCACAGCTACACCTTCCCTCAATGCAACAACTAGTAAATTAACAGTTTGTTCTCCAGCAAAAGCTTCAATAGTATTAGACAATATTACCGATGCAGGCTTAGTTTA
>Ga0256845_1000817_pt1 | contig 27101 bp, 27 predicted proteins | sample RiftiametaG_FD_189101 | JGI IMG/M metagenome (GOLD analysis project Ga0256845, IMG submission 189101) | Tube worm associated microbial communities from hydrothermal vent at the East Pacific Rise, Pacific Ocean - Riftia | ecosystem: Host-associated > Annelida > Integument > Unclassified ... | reverse complement strand
TTTGGTTATTGTCCAAAATAGATGTAGTTCTTTATCGCTATACAATAGAAAACTATTTTTGTTTTCTATTGCATAGTTTGGGTTTAAGTAATAATATTTTGTTAAAAATTCAGCAGTGAACATACTAAGCAAATTGTTTTGTCAAAAAAAACAAGAATTTTACGGGTTGTAAAAATTTCGTATTACTTTTGCATCTGTTTATAATAAAAAATAATTATTACAGAAATGAACTTTGTTGAGGAATTAAAGTGGAGAGGCATGTTGCACGACATTATGCCCGGAACCGAAGAACAATTAAATAAAGAGATGACTGCGGCTTATGTAGGATTTGACCCCACAGCCGATTCGTTACATATAGGAAGTCTTGCTCCGATTATTTTGCTTAAACGTTTTCAACTTGCAGGACATAAACCCATTGCTCTTGTGGGCGGTGCTACCGGAATGATTGGCGACCCGTCGGGAAAATCTGCCGAACGTAACTTGCTTGACGAAGAAACATTAAATAAAAATCTTCAAGGCATTAAAAAACAATTGTCAAAATTCATCGATTTTGAATCGGCAATCGACAATAAAGCCGAAATGGTTAATAATTACGATTGGATGAAAGAACAGACATTTCTGGGCTTTATTCGCGATATCGGAAAACACATTACTGTTAACTATATGATGGCAAAAGATTCGGTAAAAAAGCGTCTTAGTTCTGATGCCAAAACAGGAATGTCGTTTACCGAATTTACATATCAGCTTGTGCAGGGATACGACTTTTTGTGGTTGTATCAAAATAAAAACTGCAAATTGCAGATGGGAGGTTCCGACCAGTGGGGAAATATTACAACGGGAACCGAATTGATACGTCGTAAAACAGGCGGCGAGGCTTTTGCTCTTACCATTCCGTTAATAACAAAATCCGATGGCGGTAAATTCGGGAAAACCGAATCGGGAAATGTTTGGTTAGACCCTGAAAAAACATCGCCGTATGCTTTTTACCAATTTTGGCTTAATATTTCCGACGAAGATGCGGCAAAATATATTAAGATTTTTACATTTTTACCGAAAGAAGAGATTGACGATATTATAGCTGAGCATAATGAAGCTCCTCATCTTAGAAAACTACAAAAAACTCTTGCTCGCGAAATTACCGTAATGGTTCATTCTGAAAAAGAGTATAACGCTGCGGTGGAAGCATCGGGAATTTTATTCGGAAAAGCCACAAGTGATATGCTTGCAAAGATTGATGAAAGAACATTTTTGTCGGTTTTTGAAGGTGTGCCTAAATTTGATATTTCAAAATCCGATTTATCTGCCGGTGTTAATGTTGTTGACTTACTTACCGATTTTGCAAAAGTTTTTCCTTCAAAGGGAGAGTTGCGTCGCTTGCTTAAAGGTGGTGGTGTAAGTATAAATAAAGAAAAAATTGCATCGCAGGATGTTACTGTTGACGAAGAAAATTTAATTAACGGTAAATATCTGTTGGTGCAAAAAGGTAAAAAGAACTATTTTTTGATTACTGCAAAATAACATTGTCACTCAAAATAACGTTTAAAATGAGGCAAGAAAATTATTATTGCCTCATTTTAGTATAAAAATATGAATACTGATATTGGCATATTTGGGGAGTTGCAAAAGTTACTTGCCGGACAAAAACCCGGAGTTTCTGCACAGAGGCTTATGATGCCCGAAAACAGAGACTTGTTTATTATCGAAAAAAATCCTCGTAAGAGTGCTGTGCTTATAGCTTTATATCAGCCTAACGGCAGTAATGATTTTTCACAAATTTATTTTCCCGTAATAAGACGTTCTGTTTATAACGGACATCATAGCGGACAAATGGCATTGCCCGGCGGCAAACACGAACAATCGGACAGTAATCTTATTGATACTGCATTGCGTGAAGCAAACGAAGAGATAGGCATAAATCCTGATAAAGTAATTATTTTGGGAAACCTTACTGAATTGTATGTTCCCGTGAGTAATATTACTATTTTACCTGTTGTAGCTTATTTAAACAGCAAACCCGATTTTACCATTAACAAATCTGAGGTTGACAGTGTTTTTACTGTATCATTAGATGAATTGTTATCATCTGAGAGTAAAAAATCAGAAGAGCAAAATATTCACGGATTAAAGGCGAATGTTCCTTATTATTTGTTTAGTGGATGTAAAGTGTGGGGAGCAACAGCTATGATATTAAGTGAATTTGAACAAATAATAAAAAAATGCTGCCTTTTTTAAGACAGCATTTATTAAACACTTATCGTTTAACTCTGACTTATGCAATAAGCTATGTAATAGTAAATTATCTGCATTTAGCAAGAGTTTGGGTTAGTTAGTTGCGGTTAATAGCATTCAAATCTTCAAAAGCTTGTTTTAAACGCTCAACCATTGATTCTTCGCCGGCACGTAACCATTTGCGAGGGTCGTAATATTTTTTGTTTGGTTTATCGTCACCTTCGGGATTACCAAGTTGTCCTTGCAAGTATGCTTCGTTTTTCTTGTAATAATTCATTACACCTTCCCAAGTAGCCCATTGAGTATCAGTATCAATATTCATTTTAATTACGCCGTAGCCGATAGCTTCGCGAATTTTATCTTGACTTGAACCTGAACCGCCGTGAAATACAAAATTCACAGGTTTTTCTTCGGTGTTATATTTCTCTTGAATGTATTTTTGAGAGTTATCAAGAATTTTAGGAGTCAATACAACATTTCCCGGCTTGTAAACTCCGTGAACATTACCAAACGATGCGGCAATGGTAAAGTTAGGACTAACTTTACTTAATTCTGCGTAAGCATAAGCAACCTCTTCGGGTTGTGTGTATAATTTTGAACTGTCAACATCGGTATTGTCAACACCGTCTTCTTCGCCTCCTGTGATTCCAAGTTCAATTTCAAGAGTCATCCCCATTTTGCTCATTCTTTCAAGATATTTTTTGCTTATCTCAATGTTTTCTTCAAGAGGTTCTTCGGATAAGTCAAGCATATGAGAGCTGAACAAAGGTTTTCCTGTTTCTTTAAAATGTTTTTCGCTGGCATCCAACAAACCGTCAATCCATGGTAAAAGTTTTTTAGCAGCATGGTCGGTATGTAAAATTACCGGAACACCGTAGGCTTCGGCTAATTCGTGAACATGTTTTGCTCCGGCAATAGCTCCAAGAATAGCAGCTTGTTGACCTTCAAGTTTTAATCCTTTTCCGGCATTAAAGGAAGCTCCGCCGTTTGAAAATTGAATAATAACAGGAGAATTAACTGTTTTTGCAGCTTCCATTACAGCATTCATTGAGTCGCTTCCCACTACATTTACAGCAGGAATAGCAAATTGGTTTGCTTTTGCAATACGGAATATTTCTGCCATATCGTTACCGGTTACAACTCCCGGCTTTACCTTGTCAAAAATTTTTTCACTCATAATATTATGTTATTTATTTGTTGATTTTTAATTGTACAAAGGTATTAATTTCATTTTTTACAGCTATTTAAATATGTATGTTTTTTTAATATCTGTTTTGCTGTTTGGTAAAAATACTCAGGTTGGTGCATTGTAAGTAATGCAAACAATTTCGTTAATATTATAAAAATGCACAAATTTTTTATTCTATACATCGCAAAACATGCAATATATTCATTTGTTTAGATGATTTAATATCAACAGGCACAAACCCTGATGTTACATAATATTTGAATTGTATTACGGGATATTCTGTTAATAATTTATACTGTTCGCCTGATAATTTATAAACAATAAGTGTTGTTACATTTGTAATATCGTCCATTTTTGTAGAGTCAACGGGCATTTGACGCGGATACAATACTATTTCTTCGTTGTTTGATAAAATAAATCCTATCTCTCGCTGTTCTTGAAACGAAAATCCGTTGTATTTATAAAAAATCAGTTTCAGATATTTATTTTGTCCTATGCATTGTCCTTTAGCATAAAGAGGTTGTCCTTCTATTCGAGTTAATAAAACAGGAGCAGTTCGTTTAATAATCAATTCTGTTAAACCGTCAATCTCATTTTTTTCGTAGTTGCACTTTTGAGCCGACAAATTTAATGAGGAAAAGAATAGAGTAATTGCAAAAGTGAATATATAAAATAACGCTTTAATAATCTTAAAAATCATAATATTACAACTTTGATAATATTTTCATGAATTTACTATTGGGAACTATTCCTTCATTGTCTTCGGCAAATTCTTTTTTAATGCCGAATACTTCAAATATTTTCAGTTTTATTTCAGAGTCAAATGTTATTGTTTTGGTTTCTTCCGCAGCAAAAAATTCTGAAATAGAATTAAAAGTATCTTTGGAAATAAATATTTTTCCTTCGGGAATATTTTTCTCAATCTCGGCTGTTATGTTTACGGTATCTCCCCAAATATCATACGATAGTTTGTTTTTTCCTACAATTCCTGCAATAACTTTTCCTGTGTGAATACCTATTCCTACAATAAAAGGTGTTATACCGGCTTGTTTTCTGGCTTTATTGGTTTGTTCTACTGTTTTTTGTATTTCAAGAGCTGCCAATACAACATCAATTGGGTTACTTCTGTTTCTGAGAGGCACACCGCCTGCTCCCAAATAAATTCCGCCGTAATTTTTTATTTTTTCAACATAGTGATTGTCAAGAATATTGTCGAATTTAATTAAAAGTTCGTGTAACTGTTTTACAAGTTCATCAATGGGAATAATGTCACTTAAATGACTGAAATTTCTGATATTCAGATTTAATAACGTAACTTTTTTATATTGACGGGGAGTTGCAAAACCTTTTTTCTTTAATTGAATGGCAACTTCATACGGTAATACTTTTTTAAGAACTTCTTCACTTTTTTCTTTTGCTGCTTGTAGTGCATCTTTTTGTTGATTTAGTTCTTTTATTTGACTTTCAACATATTCTTTGACAACTTCAATATGTTCGTTTAGTGTTTGAGTATTTTCCCAACGTTGAACCAATTCTTCTTCAACTTCTTTTTGATGTGTAATATCAGACTCTATAACAATAAAATGCTTAATACTGTTATTTTTATCTTTTACAGGTGTAAGAGTTGATTGAATCCATTTACGAACATTATTGCCTGTTGTTATTTCACGAGAAAAACTTAAAGAAGTATTGTTTTGAAAAAAGTTACTGTCGGTTTCGTTTATTACCGTAATAAAACCAAAATCATCATTTTCACCGTTATCTATTAAGTCATTTAATTTGCAACCGTATAATTTTTCAAATGCTTTATTAGCCCATTTGATTTTTCCGTCAACTTCAATAATCAAAATTGAATTATCAGCTTCGCAAGCGATTGAAGCTAACATCTCCAACTTTTGAAGTTTTGCTAAATCAATTTCAGTAATTTTTTTCATAGTATTAACGGTCATAGAGTGATTTGTTAAAAATACAAAATATATGTTATTTTTTAAGTATTTTTGCAAAACATTTTGTTGTATGTTAAATTCTCAACATGGAAAAGAGATATCTGATTGACGAAATAATTTAATTTTAAAAATAAAAGATAATGAAAAAAGCGGAAATACACACAGAAAAAGGCGTAATGAAAGTTAATTTTTACGAAAAAGACGCACCAAATACGGTTGATAACTTTATAAAACTTGCTAAGCAAGGTTTTTACGACGGTTTAACATTTCACAGAGTAATACCTGATTTTGTAATACAAGGTGGTTGTCCTGACGGAACAGGAGCAGGTGGACCCGGATATACTATTGATTGTGAACTTGACGGTGATAATCAGTATCACGACCGCGGAGTGCTTAGTATGGCTCATGCAGGAAGAAATACCGGCGGTTCTCAATTTTTTATTTGTCATAATAGAGAAAATACCGCTCATCTCGACCGACAACATACTTGTTTTGGTAAAGTTTACGAGGGATTAGATGTTATTGATGCCATAAAGGCAGGCGATAAAATCGAAAAAATAGTTATTATCGAAGAGTAGTTTTTTATTATTTTAAAAATAAAAAGTCATCGGAAGCAACTATTTCGATGACTTTAAATCTTTTTAATAAAAACAACTACAATAAAAAAGAATAATTGAAGTTTTTTTATAATAAAATTGAGAATATATGCGAAAAGCACTATACATAATCGCCTCTTTTAATATTATTCGGTTATTGCTTATTTTTATTGTTGATACTTTGCCTTTGGAATCTTTCTATTTTGATAATCATACTGATACGGTTCTTCCGTTTTTTGTAAGATTACTGTTCGATACAGGTATAATATCGACAAATTCGTTAATCTTTTTGCGGTTGTTTTCATTTTTTGTATCGTTGCTTTCGCAGTGGACAATGTTTATTTTACTTTCAAAAGTAATACGATCTGATAATCGTAAATATATTTCGTGGATTGTTGTTTCAATAACTTTGCTTATCACATATGTTTCTATTACGGTATTGCCCGATTCTTTGCTTTTACTGTTTTGGACTTTAAGTTTACTTACTTTGTATAATGCTGTTTTCGACAATGATAAAAAATCGTGGTTGCTTTCGGGTTTATTTATGGGAATGGCTTTATTAAATAAGCTGTCGGGATTGGCTTTGCCCATAGGAATGCTTTTGTTTTTAATATTTTCATCGCGTTATCGCAAATATCTTATTTCTCCGTATCCTTACATAACTCTTATTGTTGCCGCAATTATTTCAGTGCCTTTTGTAAACAGGGTTATCGAATCGCAAAATATTTCAATGAAAGTTTATCTTGCAGGAGATATTATTCGTTTCTTAACGGTTCCGATAGGCGAAAATACCGGATTTATCGGTTATCAGATTATTATGATTTTCCCTGTTTTATATATTGGTTTGTGGTGGGTTACTTTTAAATACTTTGGCAGGATATTTAAAAAACCGAATCAGGTGAATGCTGAATTTTGGTTTATGTTTGCTTTCTTTTTACCTCTTTTTTTAGGATTTCATATGATTTCTTTTTTTAGTCGTGTCGATTTCTTGGGACTGATACCTGTTTTTATTTCGGGATTTGTTGTTTTGTTGAGGTTGATAAAAAAGCGTTGGTATTATTGGTCGCTCGGCTTTTCAATACTGGGACATATATTGCTGTTATACTACATAGTGAGCTGAAAAAAGCATAAGGATAAATTTTAATTATATCATATATCCGTAAGAATTTTTGGTTCTACTGTTATTTTAATGGGTTTGTAAATCTTCTTCTTTTTTTAGTGAAAAAAACGCATTCAATTTATAAGCAACTTATTACAATATAAATACCAATAAATCAAATTGTTAAATATTAAATGAATATGCTTATTTGCTTGTTTGCCTAAAGTTTGAGAACTTGAGGCTGAAAGCCTCTAAAACATTAGTACAGGGCAACGCCCTGTGTTTAATGTGGTTTTGTGAAACTCAGCCCTGTAAGGGCGGAAGAGTTGATTGGGTAAGTATGCGGATAAGTATTTAAAAGAATATTATTTGGTATAATTATTTACAGTTTAATAAAGATTTATTAAGCATAATATTTGAATGGTTATATTAATTACCCACTAAATTCGTGGTAGAACCGAATTTTTGTAAACTTCATTGTTATAAATAATTAAACCTAACAGGTTTCATTAAAATAAATGAACTCTTAATTAATTTATAACCGATAAAAACCTGTTAGGTTTTGCGGGTTTAAGATTATATTATTAATAATAAAAGTAATATTGTTATAAAATAGCCTATCGTTAATTTGCGATTAACTATTAATACTGTTATATTTGCTCCATGAACAGAACATTGGAAAATATTGAATATGATAAAGATTTAAAGCAAATGGCTCGTTTTGCCAAAGCACTCGGGCATCCTACACGATTATTAATATTGAAATATCTTGATAATCAATCGTGTTGTTTCACAGGTGATTTGGTTGAGGTTTTACCCATTGCCCAATCAACAGTTTCACAACATCTGAAAGAACTGAAAGATGCAGGGCTTATTCAGGGCGAGGTAAATCCGCCTAAGATTAAGTATTGTATTAATCAGGAAAATTGGAAAACAGCAAGAAAGTTGTTTACAGAATTTTTTAAATAAAAAAATTTAATTAATAATATCGTTTATTTACGATAGACTATATTAAAATGGATACTTTAATATTTGTTATATCATTTGTTGCGGCATTTATCTTTTCACTCGGAGGAGTTGGAGCTGCCATAATTTTAATACCGATACTTGTATCGCTCGGAATACCCGTAAATATTGCAAAACCTGTCGGTTTGTTTTATAATACGGTAAGTTTAACAGGAGCAAGTATTAATAATATAAAAAACAAACGACTCGATTTTAAAATCGGAATACCGATTATTGTTTCATCGTTTTTGTTTGCTATTGCCGGAGCATTTATTTCTAAATATATTCCCAATAGGGTTATTTTAATTCTGTTTATCGGATTTTTACTGTTCTCGGGAATTATGTTTTTATTTCACAAAAAGAGAGAAAAAGAGATATACAGAAAAGATATACCCTTTGTAAAATTAAGTTTTATCGGGGCATTTGCAGGGTTATTGTCAGGAATGCTTGGTATTGGCGGTGGTGGGATTATCTCACCTCTTATGCTTATGACAGGGTTTAATCCTAAAAAAATTACTGTAATTACAGCTTTTGTTGTGCCATTTTCGTCTTTTTCGGGATTTTTAACCTATTGGGTAATGGGAAATATTAATTGGAGAATTTTAATAATTGCATCAATAGCAGGAATAGCAGGGGCTACATTTGGAACTATATTTATGCAGAAGCGATTAAATTCGCAAACAGTAAAAAAAATATTGGCTGTTATTCTTTTGGTTATGGCGGTGAAATTAATTTTTAAAGTTATTTAGAGTCAGCTCTGAAAAGATTGTTGATTATTAGTTGTTTAGTTACGTATTTAATATAAATAATAAATTATGGAAAATACATTAAAACAGATGAATCTGGAATTTCTCGGAACAGGGAAACATAAAATTTCGCTTGAAAAACTTTTTGAAACCGAAAATACTGTTTTTCTTGATGTAAGAGACAAAAAGGAAGTTGAAACTCTTAGTTTCAATCTCGAAATGTTTGGAATAGAAACAAAAATTATTCCTGTAAATGAACTGCCCGACAGATTAAATGAATTGCCGAAAAATAAACTGATTACTTGTTTTTGTTCATCGGGAACTCGCTCGGCATGGGCTTATATCTACTTGTTTTCAAAAGGGTATAATACAAAATGGCTTGCTGCATCAAACGAAGATTTGGCTGTTTTATTAAAACCGGGTAAGATTTTTAAAGCTCTTTAAATTCTCATTTCATGGTATAATTTTTTAATAATGTGTCGTAAATTAATTACATCTGTCACTGTCGGTTTTATATTATTGTTTTTTATTGTAAACAGGGCGTTTTCGCAGGATTTGAATTTTAAAAAAAACATTGATTTTAATGGTTATATCCAAATAAGAGGAATAAGCAATTTTGATGATTATACAAGTTTTTCGATGCGGAGGTTGAAACTTTGGGTAAAATCAAAGCCTGATTTTTCAGAGCATTGGTCGTATAAAATTCAAACAACATTTTCAAGTTTTTTGCAGGAAAAGTTTTTTTTACAAGATGTGAAAATAGGATATAAAACAGGCTTGTTTTCATTCAATATAGGACAATTTGTTCCGCAATACAGTTTACAACGTTTTCAGCCCGATTACAAGATAGCACCGATAGAAAGAGCAAAGGTAATAAATGCACTGATACCCAACGGAACTCTTGGTGTGAGAGATATCGGATTGCAAGCAAATTTTGAAACAAAAAGCAAAATTTTAAAAACACATTTGGGTATTTTCAACGGATACGGAATAAAAGAATATCGCTTTAATAACAAAGGGGTTATGCTTACTCATAAATCCGAATTAAATATTCCTGTAAAACAGGATAAAATAAAAATAGGTTACTCTTTGCAATATCGTTATGCCGAAAATTTACAATTGTGGTTTATTTTACCCGATTCGGTATTGTTTAGCGGACACGATTTCAGATACAACTTGTTTGCAATGTATAAAAGCAAACGGTTGAAGTTGCAAGCTGAATTTTTAAATGCCAATTTAGATGGCAGTAGAGCTTACGGTTATTATTTTTTGTCGGCAATAAATATCAAAAAAAATCAAATCGTCTTATCGGTTGAAGATTATAACGATTTAATAGCTGAAACTACCGATAAACCTTTCTATCGTGTGGGTTACAACTACTTTATAAAAGATTACAAAATCAGACTTTCGTTGGATAATTATTTTCAAATAAATGCAGATAAAATAGAGAAATACTATGCAAGTATTCAATTACAAATATTTTTAAATTAAAGGAGATAAAAAATGGTAAACGCAAAAGAGTGGCTTGAAATCGGGCAAAAGTTTCACGGGCATAAGTGTCCGGCAATGCCAAACGGATTGAGAGTAGCAGAAGCTGCAATGAACAAATTGGGAGTAGAACGCACAGGCGACAGTTTTTTGCATGCAATAGTAGAGTTGGGTGAAAATCACTGTGCAACTTGCTTTGCCGATGGTGTGCAGGTAATTACGGGATGCACTTTCGGCAAAGGAAATATTGAAAGAACCCATAAAGGTAAATGGGGACTTACATTAATTGATAAACGAACCAACAGAGCAGTAAGAGCATATCCCAAAGCTGAAGCAATGATGCAAACAAAAGAAACACCGTTTTTTAAAGAGTATCGCGAAAAAGGTATTCCGCCCACACAAGTGCCCGACGAAGTTGTTCAGCCTCTTGTTGATAAGGTGATGAATGCACCTGCTGAAATGATTATGATTGTGTCCGACGTTTTTGACTATAAATGGGATGAACCGAAACATTCGTATAACAGTATTGTTTGCGAAAAATGCGGCGAAATGGTAATAGAAGAATATACTGAATTGTCAAACGGCAAAAAAGTTTGTAAGGATTGTTTGTAAACAGATAATTTTATTTAAATAAATATTGCTTTCAATTGGTGGTTGCTGAGTTTATCGAAGCAATCACTTATTGAAAGTAATAATAATATTACTCAAAGTCAGGATACAGTAAATAATTTTCTCTTATTTTTTTAAATTTGTTTATGCCTTGTTGCCACGATGCATGTATCTGTTGTTCACTTATGCCGCTTTTAATTTGCTGTTGCAAAATTTTGTTTCCTGCAAGTTTATAAAAAAAGTTATTAAAAAAATTTTCTTTATTTTTCATTCCGTTATAAGCATCAATCAGATATTGAAGATTGATGGATTTTTGACTGATAATATACTGTAATTCAATAGTTTGTAGATTAACACCTTTACATTGAATACTTTTGTATTTAGGATTTTCGGCACCTTGTTTGCTTTGCGGAGTAAACTTAAATTTACCTTTTTTGTAATCGGGATGTCCAAAAACCTGAAACGGAAAATCGGTTCCTCTGCCCACACTCATTATCGTTCCTTCAAATAGCCCAAGTGACGGATAAAGCAGTATCGACCGCATATTCGGTAAGTTAGGCGAAGGTTTTACAGGTAAGTTGTAAATTTTATTGTGTGTGTAGTTTTTACAAGGGATAACTGAAATATCGCATCTTACGGCATTTTTTAAAAAATGTTCACCGTTTATCATCAGTGCGTATTCGCCAATAGTCATTCCGTAAACAAGCGGAACAGGATGCATTCCCACAAATGAGCAATAAGCGGTATCTAAAACAGGTCCGTCAATATAGTATCCGTTTGGGTTCGGTCTGTCTAACACTATCAGCGGAATATGATTTTCGGCACAAGCCTCCATAACATAATGGAGAGTAGAGATATAGGTGTAAAATCTGACTCCTACATCTTGAATATCGAAAATCACAATATCAACATTGTTTAAGTCGGTAGCTGTCGGCTTTTTGTGTTTCCCGTAAAGGGAAATTACAGGCAACCCCGTTTTTTTATCTGTCGAATTATTTATTGTTTTACCTGCATCAGCCATGCCTCTGAATCCGTGTTCGGGGCAAAAAATCTTTATTGCATTAATCTTTGAATATATCAGAGTATCAACAAGATGAACGTTGTTTACCATTGATGTTTGATTGGCAACAACGGCAACTTTTTTATTTTTTAACAACGGAAAATAGATATTTGTTTGTTTAGCTCCCGTTACAATATCATCCGAAAATTGTATTTGTGAAAAAACATTTAAAAACTGCCCCGAAAAAGCAATCAGTAAGATAAATTTTACAACTTTTGACATACCTGAAATTATCTTACTCGCATTAAACCAAACAGTTTAAACATAAATCCGGGCAATGGTTTTTCGCCACGCTTACGCAGATTAAGATACCACCCCAATTTTTTTATTATCGGAATTTTGTGCGTTTCCACAAATTCAATCAATGTTCCTTCGGGTGATTGAATATATGCAAAACTTCCCGCAGCTTCGCCCATGTCAAATGAGTCGTGAGCATTAGCACTATCAACGGTAAAAGGCAAACTTTTTTGTTTTACTTCTTCGCGTAGTTCATCCATTCCGTTTATGTCAAAACATAGATGAATAAATCCGGGATCGCCCCAAATTCTACCTTCAAATACATTACGCGGTTCGCGGTCGATAACCTGAACAAGTTCAATAACAGTAGGTCCTAACAGCGGACTGAATGCTCCGTTTCTTTTTTCGGAGTGTTTTAGCAATACACGACGGTAAGTATTGCTTGCTCCGGGCACTCCCGCCCAATCGGCAAACTTATCTTTCACATCGTAAACAACAGTATCGTAATTTAAAATATCGCGATAAACTTTTAAACTTTCGTCAATATTTTTTGTGCCTATTACAACTCCGTAAATACCACCTGTTGCTGATTTTGTAGGATATAAAATATATGGAGAATAAATTATCTCCCAAATATTACCATATAAATCTTTTACGTAAAAATGCTCGTTACCCGCAGGGTCTTTATCTATTTGGGTAAGAACTTCAACATCAAGTTTTTTTAGTTGTTCGTATGATTTATGAATATTGTTTGATTTTAGTTTACCGATGCAAATTCCCAAATCGCCGATTTGAATTTCAAATTTGGGAGAAACAGGAGTTTTTCCTGTGTGTTGCCATATTTCAAAACCACCTCCGCCTTGCATGTTAAGAGCTAAAATAGCGTGTCGCTCGCGGGGTTTGCCTTCGGTGTGTGGTAACATAAGTTCTGCCATAGCCGCTTCTTCAAACATTTTTATATCCATACCGAATCGCGTTCGATACCATTTAAAAGCCTTTTGAACATCATCAACACCTACACCTAATTGTTGTATTCCGTTTATTCTTTTTGCCATAAAAATATTTTTTACTTTCGGTTTAAATCAAAATTACTGATTTACAAATATATAATTTTGTATAAAAGCATTTGCTTACTTTTTATTAAGTTTTTACAAATTTAATTAATTTTCACAACATCTTTTTTATGGTTATATTTTTGAGTGTATTTATGCAGTGTTGTTAAAAAATTCAGTTTAAATATTTTAAAATAAAGTTTGCATTTAAAGAATTTACTTTTAAATTTGTAACTCTAAGGTTACATAAAGATAACTAAATGTTACATTAAAATTTAAAATTATGGAAACTTCATTAATTGAAAAGTTAGACAAATCAAGATATAATTTGGTTAAATGGTTCACTGTCGGTTGGGTAATTTGGTTTGGTGTATTTATTTCAAAAAATCTAACAGTCAATATGTTAATACTTAGCTTGTTGGGTTTAGTAGGTTTGATTGGGTGGATATTATTTGTTATAAATCTTATAAAATTTATAAAACTTGGGAAAATTGTAAATTCGGATAGTAATTTAAAAAATGCTTTGTCGGATGAATTGACATTGCACAACAGAAATAAATCATTTGTTATTGGATATTGGACATTAATTGTTTTAACTGCAATTTTTTTCTCTTTATCATTATTTACCAATATTTCGGCATTAATAGTTTGTGAAATAACTTTATATATCGGTGTTGTTTCAACACAGGTTTCTTGGTTAATATACAACAGAGGGTAGTTATGGAGAAGTGGAAATTAAAAAACCGGATAAAAGTTCAACGGGCAATAAAAAATATTACGCAAGAAGAACTTGCTGCCGAAATAGGAGTTACTCGAAAAACCATAAACACAATAGAAAACAGTAAATTTGTGCCTTCAACTATTTTAGCAATCAGACTTGCTCAGTTTTTTAATATTAAGGTAGAGGATTTATTTGAATTGGTTAGAGTTTAATCTCCGTAGATATACGGAGATTAAGCTATGTATTCGCCGCAAATTTTTACATTGGTTTTAAAGTTCTTGCCATTTTAAACGACAGTTTAGGTAAAAATCTTTTTATTTTCAGCATCAATAACTCTTTTTTGCCTATCGGAATTTCAATTTTTTCTTTTTTCAAACCTTTTAAAATCTGAGATGCGGCTTTTTCGGCAGATATTCCGTTTGCTTGTCCCGCATCTAATTTACCATGTTCTTTACCGTCTTTTTCAATAGCAAATTTTGAGATATTTGTTTTTATTCTGCCGCCTATTAAAATTGAAACTTTTATATTTTTATCATGGTTTTCGGCAAGCAGAGTTTCAAAAAAACCGTGTAAAGCATGTTTCGATGCAGAATATGCCGACCTGTATGGAAATCCGAATTTTCCCACTAAGCTGGAAGCTACGGCAAATTGTCCGCCGCCGTTTTTAATCATTACCGGTAATACTGCTTTTGCAAGAGCCACAACACCAAAAAAGTTTATTTCCATAATTAACCTGTCGTTTTCAATGGGAGTTTCAACTACCAACGACCGCTGACTTATGCCTGCAAATTGATATAATCCGTCAATATTTTTTACTTTTGATAATATCTGTTCGGCTGTTTTTGAAATCAACTCTGAGTTCGACATATCCAACTCTTGAACAATGGCTTTACTTCCGTTTTGTTCTATTATTTTTGCTGTTTCTTCCAAACCTTTTTTGTCTCTGTCCGAAATTATCAAAACAGTATTATAATTCGATAAAGCTTCGGCAACAGCCTTTCCCATTCCCGATGCAGCTCCTGTAATCCAGAAAGTTTTATTATTAAAGTTCATTATAATTCGGTTTTATTTGTTGCGAAAATAATAATTAACTCGCATTATTCATACAATTTGTCTCTGTTTTACTGAAGATTGGGTTTCAATTTATTTTAACAAAACTCTATCTAACATAAATTTCATATTTATTAACATTCAGCCTAAAAAATGCAATTTATCAACAATTTGTGCAAAAAAGTGGGTGAAAGTGGGTGAAAGTGTTAGAAATTTTATTACTTTACAGGTTGAAAAACAGATAAGTTACATGGCAAATTTTATAGGTGATTATACATGCAAAGTTGACAGTAAGGGAAGAGTGCTGTTTCCTGCCGGTTTAAAAAAGCAAACCGGAGACAAGGTGTATAGTTTTATCGTTAAAAAAGATTTGTTTGAACATTGTTTGGTGCTTTACACAAACGAAGAGTGGGAACGACAAAACAAAATAATTCGTTCGCAAATAAACACTTTCAACAAAGAACACAACCGCTTTTTACGCGGTTTTTACAGAGGTACTGCCGAAGTTACTCTTGATGGTAATGGTCGTATGTTAATACCTAAACGATTGCTTGATGTCGCAGGAATTGATAAAGAAGTAGTGTTTTCGGGGCAAGATTCAAAAATTGAAATTTGGAGCAAAGACATTTACAACAATTTAATTGAAGACGAAACTGAATTTGCCAAACTTGCCGAACAAATTATGCAGTCAAACAATAAAGCGGAGGAGTAAAAAATGGAAAAATACCATGTGCCTGTTTTATTGAATGAAAGTATTGAAGGGTTACAAATAAAACCTGATGGAATATATGTCGATTGCACTTTTGGCGGCGGCGGTCACTCAAATGAAATATTAAAACATCTTACAACAGGTAAACTTATTGCGTTTGACCAAGATGCCGATGCCGTAAAAAATAAAACCGACAATGAAAATCTGATTATGGTTCGGGGTAATTTTCGTTTTATGAGAAATTACCTGCGATATTTTTATATAAATAAAGTTGACGGAATACTTGCCGATTTGGGAGTTTCAAGTCATCACTTCGACGACAAAGAACGAGGGTTCTCTTTTAGGTTTAACTCATCGCTCGATATGCGAATGAACAAATCGGGAGCTGTAACCGCACAAGATATTTTAAATGATTACGATGCCGACAAATTAAAATATTTGTTTAAAAATTACGGCGAATTGAAAAATGCGGGCAGATTAGCCGGCTTAATTGATAAGTATCGAAAAATCAACAAAATAGAAACGGTTGACCAATTGAAAGAGTTACTTGAACCTGTGATGCCAAAACACGGACAATCAAAATTTTTGGCTAAAATTTTTCAGGCTCTAAGAATTGAAGTAAACGATGAAATGCTTGCCTTAAAAGAGATGCTTATGCAAACAAAAGATTTGCTTAATTCCGGCGGACGACTTGTGGTTATTACATATCATTCGCTTGAAGACCGTCTTGTGAAAAATTTTATAAAAAAAGGAATGTTCGAAGGTGAACCCGAAAAAGATTTATACGGGAATGTTAAAGTTCCTTTTGTTCAGGTAAATCGCAAGGTTATTGTTCCCAATGACGAAGAGATTGAGAGAAACAGCAGAGCAAGGAGTGCGAAATTAAGAATTGCCGAAAAAATATAGTGAAAAATGAATTTTACCAAAAACAATAATTCGAAAAGTAACGGTAAAATACCGTATCAGAATTTTATTGACGGTAGCATACTTACACGTGACTGGTTTATCGACCAGTTTCCGTTTATATTGTTTTTAACATTTATTGCAATAATATATATAGGTAATAGGTATCATGCTGAAAAAATTGTAAGAAAAACGGCAAAATTACAAATTGAAATTAAAGAATTGCGTGCCGAATCAATTACATCAGCATCAAAACTTATGTATATAAGCAAACAGAGTGAAGTGGCTCGTTTGGTAAAATCAAAAGGTTTGGAATTAAAAGAAGCAGTAAAACCACCTTATAAATTAGTTGTAACTGACAATGAGTAATTCAAGTAACATAAATAGAGGCATAGTTTCGCGTTTAACCATTGTGTATATGATGGTGCTGTTGTTTGCTTTTATTATTATAGGCAGGGTTTTGTATCTTCAAGTTGTTGAACACAAAAAATGGGCAAAAGCCAATACTATTAGTAAAAAGGAGGTTGTTGTAAAACCCGATAGAGGAAATATTCTTGCCGAAGACAAGCGAATTCTTGCAACTTCAATACCTTATTATGAAGTTAGAATGGACTTGAAATGCCCGGCTCTTGACAAAGTTTTTAATAAAGAAATTGATTCTTTGAGTATATGTTTGGCATCTTTATTTAAAGATAAATCGGCATTAAGATATAAAAATGAACTTGTAAGTGCCCGATACAAAGGCGATAGGTATCATTTAATAAATCGGAAAGTTGATTTTATACAACTTAAAAAACTTAAAACATTTCCTATTTTCAGACGCGGTAAAAACAGGGGTGGAATTATAATTATTCAAAAAAGCAGCAGAGTTCAACCGTTTGTAAATCTTGCTTCGCGAACAATCGGTTACGAAAGGATAAATGGAACAAAAGTAGGAATAGAAGGTGCTTACAATACTGTTTTAAAAGGTAAAGAAGGATTGGTTGCTGTGCAAAGAATACCCGGAGGCTATTGGATGCCTATAAACGACGGTAATAAAATTGAACCAAAAGACGGAAATGACATTATAACAACAATTGATGTGAATATTCAAGATGTTGCTCATCAGGCTCTTGATACACAGCTGAGACGACATAATGCTCGTCACGGAATTGCCATTCTTATGGAGGTGAAAACAGGTAATATTAAGGCTATTGTAAATCTTAAACGAAACTCGCAAGGTAAATACAGTGAACAATATAATTTTGCCATTGGCGAAAGAACCGAACCCGGCTCTACATTTAAATTACCTGTATTAATGGTTGCTCTCGAAGATGGATATATTGACCTTAACGATAGTATCGATACGGGAAACGGCAAAGTGCGATATCACGATTTTTTGGTGCAGGATTCTCACAAAGGAGGTTACGGAAAAATTACCGTTCAGCGTGTTTTTGAGGTATCATCGAATGTGGGAGTATCTAAAATAATAACAAAATATTATACAGGAAACGAAGATAGATTTGTAAAAGGGCTTAAAAGAATGGGGCTTACCGAAAAATTGGGTATCGACATTAAAGGGGAGCGTCCGCCGTATGTAAAATTTCCCGGTGATACTTTGTGGTCGGGTATTTCGCTTCCGCAGATGGCTTACGGTTACGAAGTTGAACAAACTCCTTTGCAAATTCTTACTTTTTATAATGCCGTTGCAAACAACGGTAAAATGATGAAACCGCGGTTTGTTAAAGCAATTGCAAATCACGGTGAAATTATTAAAGAATTTAAGCCCGTTGTTCTTAATCCGTCTATCTGTTCAAAGGCAACAATTGCCAAAGCAAAGAAAATGCTCGAAGGTGTTGTTGAACGCGGAACGGCAACCAATCTTAAAAATTTAAATTATAAAATAGCGGGAAAAACCGGAACGGCACAAATTGCCAATGCAAAATACGGATATAAATATAAAAGTAGAGTCAGCTATCAGGCTTCGTTTGTGGGATATTTTCCTGCCGACAATCCTGTTTACAGTTGTATTGTTGTGGTAAATGCCCCATCGTCGGGTGTGTATTATGGTAATCTTGTTGCAGGACAAGTGTTTAAAGAAATTGCCGATAAAATTTATTCTACACAAATTAATTTACACACAAACAATGAACTTATTGCTGAAAACAATAAAAAAACAGCACCATATACACGTAACGGCAATAAGGAGGAGCTGGAAGAAGTGCTTAACGATTTGAATATTGTTTACGAAGATATAGGTGTTACCTCTGATTGGGTTGCTACCGAAAAACGCGATACATCAATACGATTATACAATCGCTATATAAAAAGCAATGTTGTGCCAAATGTTAAAGGAATGGGGGCAAAAGATGCTGTTTTTATTCTCGAAAATTTAGGTCTCAATGTAGTGCTAAAAGGCTATGGAGCTGTAAATAATCAATCTATTGAAGCAGGTTCGCCTATTAAAAAAGGGGAACGAATTATTTTAAACTTAATATAAAAACTTTTTTTATAATGAGATTATCGGAGTTAATTATAAATATTAAAATAGCGGAAACTTACGGAAATACCGACATTGAAATAAGCGGTATTGAGTTTGATTCACGAAAAGTTGCCGCTCAAAATATTTTTGTAGCCGTTGCAGGTTACAATACCGATGGTCATAATTATATTGAAAATGCTGTTGAAAAAGGAGCATCGGCTGTTATTTGTGAACAATTGCCCGAAAATTTACACAATAATATAACTTACATTCTTGTAAAAGATTCTGCCGAAGCTCTTGGTATTATTGCATCGGAATTTTACAACAATCCGTCGGAAAATATTAAACTTGTAGGAATAACCGGAACCAACGGAAAAACAACAACGGCAACTCTGCTTTATAAACTTTTTGAGTTGCTCGGATATAAAACGGGATTGCTCTCAACAATACGCAATTATGTGCATACAACGACAATTGAGGCCACTCATACAACTCCCGACCCGGTGCAGTTAAACAAATTGCTTTCGCAAATGGCGGAAACAGGTTGCGACTACTGTTTTATGGAGGTTAGTTCGCATGCTTTACATCAAAAACGCATAGCAGGAATAAAATTTACGGGTGCTGTTTTTACAAATATTACACAAGACCATCTCGATTATCACAAAACATTTGCCGAATATATTAAAGCTAAAAAACTGTTGTTCGATAATCTTGATAAAGATGCTTTTGCATTGGTAAACATTGACGACCGCAACGGTAAAATAATGTTACAAAATACCAAAGCAAAAAAATATACCATGGCACAAAAAAGCATTGCCGATTTTAATGTAAAACTTATAGAAGCCGATATTAACGGTATGTTGCTCACTTTTGACAATACCGAAGTATGGACAAAATTTATCGGAAAATTCAATGCTTACAATCTATTGTCGGTATATGCGGTTGCAGTTTTGTTGAATCAAAAACGTGATGAAGTTTTAAATACTCTCAGCTCGTTGGATAGTGTTGACGGCAGATTTCAGTATGTAAAATCAAAAAGCGGAAAACTTGCAATAATTGATTATGCTCATACACCGGATGCTTTGGAAAATGTTCTTAACACTATTAACGATATAAAAGAAAACGGAAAAATAATAACAGTAGTGGGAGCAGGCGGTAATCGCGATAAAACCAAACGCCCGCTTATGGCAAATATTTGTGCAAAACTAAGCGATAAGGTGATTTTAACATCCGATAATCCGCGAAACGAAAAACCCGAAGATATTATTGAAGACATGAAAGCGGGAGTTTTGCCCCCATTGAACAACAAACTTATTGCTATAACAAAAAGAGACGAAGCCATACGTGCGGCTTGTATGTTTGCAAACACGGGCGATATTATTCTTGTGGCAGGCAAAGGACACGAAACGTATCAAGAAATTAAAGGTGTAAAACACCATTTTAACGATATTGAAATTGTAGAAGAAGTATTTGATAACGAATAAAAAGAGAAAAATATAATTATGTTATACTATCTGTTTCATTATTTAGAACAACTTAATTTTCCCGGAGCAGGAATGTTTCAATATATCTCGTTCAGGTCGGGATTGGCGGTAATTTTTTCGTTGCTTATTTCGATGATTTACGGAAAAAGAGTAATACGTCTGTTGCAAAAAAAACAAATAGGTGAAGAAGTTCGCGACCTTGGACTCGAAGGACAAATGCAAAAAAAAGGAACACCCACAATGGGAGGAGTAATAATTCTCGGAGCCATTGTTGTTCCCGTTTTGCTTTTTGCCAAACTCGACAATGTTTATATTATTTTAATGCTGATAACCACTCTTTGGCTGGGAACAATCGGGTTTATCGACGATTATATTAAAGTATTTAAAAAGGATAAAGAAGGTCTTGCAGGACGATTTAAAATTCTGGGGCAGATAGGTTTGGGACTTATTGTGGGACTTACTTTGTATATGAGCAACGATGTTGTAATCAGAGAACGTCTCGTTGCCGAAATAAATGTTCAAACAGAAACGGTTAATACTCAAAAACCTGTTGATATAAAAGCTACAAAAACAACCATTCCGTTTTTGAAAAACAACGAAGCCGACTATTCGCAATTGGTTAGTTTTCTTGGCGAAAAAGCATCGAAAAGGTGGGGTTGGGTAGTATTTGTTATTGTGGTAATTTTTATAATTACGGCGGTAAGCAACGGAGCCAACATGACCGATGGTCTCGACGGGTTGGCAACAGGCACATCGGCAATTATAGGAGCAACACTCGGTATTTTGGCGTATGTGTCGGGTAATGTCATTTACGCCGATTATCTTAACATAATGTATATACCGCACACCGGCGAATTAGTTGTGTTTTCTGCGGCTTTCATTGGTGCAACAATAGGTTTTTTGTGGTATAATTCTTTTCCCGCTCAGGTTTTTATGGGCGATACAGGTAGTCTTACCCTTGGCGGGATAATTGCCGTATTGGCTATTGTTATCCGTAAAGAGTTACTTATTCCTATCCTTTGCGGGATATTTTTTGTTGAGAGTTTGTCGGTGATATTGCAAGTATCATATTTTAAATATACAAAAAAGAAATACGGTGAGGGACGCAGAATATTTAAAATGAGTCCTTTGCATCATCATTATCAAATGAAAGGTTACCCCGAACCCAAAATTGTTACCCGATTTTGGATAGTGGGAATTGTGTTGGCGGTAATTACAATTGTAACATTAAAAATCAGATAATCCGATGGATATAACAAAAAACATAGTAATTCTCGGAGCAGGCGAAAGTGGTGTAGGTGCTGCTGTTTTGGCGAAAGTCAAAGATTTTAATGTTTTTGTGTCCGATGCGGGAACAATTGCCGATAAATATAAGCAAGAACTTGATAAATACGGAATTGAGTGGGAAGAAGGTAAACATACCGAATTTAAGATTTTAAAAGCCTATGAGGTAGTGAAAAGTCCCGGAATACCCGATACGGCATCAATAATTAAAAAAATAAAAGAAAACAACATACATGTTATTTCCGAAATAGAATTTGCTTACAGGTTTACAAAGGCTTTTATGATAGCCATTACAGGAAGCAACGGAAAAACAACAACAACGCTTTTAACTTATGAAATTTTGAAAAAAGCAGGATTCAATGTCGGTTTGGCGGGAAACGTAGGAAAAAGTTTTGCCAAACAGGTAGCACAAAATCAATACGATTATTTTGTGCTTGAACTCAGTAGTTTTCAATTAGACCAAATGTATGATTTTAAAGCGGATATAGCCGTTCTTATGAATATAACCCCTGATCATCTCGACAGATACGACAACAGTTTTGAAAAATATGTCGCATCTAAGTTCAGAATTTTACAGAACATGACGGAAAATCAAAAACTGATTTTTTGTCAAGACGATGAGGTTATAGTTCAGCATCTCAAAAAAATAAACCCCGATATTGAATTAATACCGTTTTCGATAAACGAAAAACTTAGTAAAGGAGCTTATTTAGATAACAATAATTTGATTATTAAATACCAAAACTCTGAATTTACTATGAACATTAAAGATTTATCATTACAAGGCAAACACAACACCTACAACTCAATGGTTGCGGCTGTTACGGCAAATGTTCTGAAAATAAGAAAAGAGACCATACGTAACTGTCTGACAAGTTTTAAAGGTGTTGAACACAGACTTGAACCTGTAATTAAAGTTCATAGAATTGAGTTTATCAACGACTCGAAAGCAACAAATGTAAACTCAACATGGTATGCTTTGGAAAGTATGAAAAAACCTACCGTATGGATTGTGGGAGGAGTTGATAAAGGTAATGATTACAGTAAACTGTTGCCTTTGGTAAAAGAAAAGGTTAAGGCTATTATCTGTTTGGGTATTGATAACAAAAATATACACAAGGCTTTCGACGGATATGTAAAAACTATTGTTGATACACAATCGATGGACGAAGCCGTAAAAAGTGCATATTATCTTGCTTCGAATAATGATATAGTTTTATTGTCGCCGGCATGTGCAAGTTTCGATTTGTTTGCCAATTACGAAGACCGCGGCAGAAAATTTAAACAAGCAGTGAGAAACTTATAATATAAAGTTTGTAGATGAAACAAGCATGATAAAAATAATTATTAACACACACGACAATGATTATTTTTCATCAGGCGGTTCCATCTGGCAACTAAAAAATAAATTATAAACAGATGAAAGTAAAGTTTAAAAAATATTTTAAGGGTGATATTGGTATTTGGATGCTGATTTTTATTTTGGCAATCATCTCAATGTTAACTGTTTACAGTGCAACAGGCTCGCTTGCATATAAGCGAATGGATGGTAATACCACATACTTTTTATTTCGTCATCTAACATTTTTAGCCATAGGAATAGGAATAATTTATATTGTTCATAATATTTCTTATAAAATATTCTTTTCTCTTTCTGTTATTCTTTTATACATAAGTGTAATATTACTTATGCTTACTCTTGTTATCGGAGTGAATTTAAATGAGGCTTCGCGTTGGCTTACTCTTCCGGGGACAGGGCTTACTTTTCAAACATCCGATTTAGCAAAAATAGCTCTTATAACTTACATTGCAAGGGTATTGTCGATGTCGCAAGATAATATCGGCGATTACAAAAAAGTATTAAAACCAATATTGATATGGACAGTAATAATTTGCGGATTGATTTTACCTGCAAATTTTTCAACGGCGGCAATGCTGTTTTTAATAAGCATGGGATTGTTGTTTATAGGAAGAATACCTTTAAAACAGTTAGCTGTGGTAGCAGGAGGCACAATTGTAGCCGGTGCTTTGCTTTTAGTTTTAATTTGGAATTTTCCGCAAGTATGGCGTTTTAGAACATGGAAAACACGAATTGAAACTTTTGTTGATAAAGACAGTAACAGTGATAATAATTATCAAGCAAATCAAGCAAAAGTTGCAATTGTAAACGGTGGTTTTTTCGGAAGAGGTCCCGGTAACAGTGTGCAACGAAATTATATTCCGCATCCGTATTCCGATTTTATTTATGCCATAATTATTGAAGAATACGGACTCGCAGGAGGATTGACAATTATTCTTATGTATCTTTTTCTTTTATATAGAGTAGGTAAAATTGTCAGAAAAAGTAACCGGACATTTCAGGCTTTTTTGGCTATTGGGTTGGCACTCAGCTTAGTTATTCAAGCTATGATAAATTTAGCTGTGGCTGTAAATATTTTTCCGGTAACGGGACAAACCCTTCCGTTTGTGAGTATGGGAGGAACATCAATAATATTTACAAGCGGAGCATTCGGAATTATTTTAAATATAAGCAGGCAAGTTTATTCAGAACAAGAAGAAAATGCTGAAATTCAAGAAGAAAATATTGGAAACGGCATTGAAACGCCTGATTTTGATTTAGTTGAAAATATATAGTTGTTAATTTAAAAAATGCAGTTGTGAAACCGATAAAAATAATCATCAGCGGAGGAGGAACAGGAGGACATATTTTTCCTGCCATTGCCATTGCTCGTGCAATTCAGAATCGCGAAGAAAACACATCTATTTTGTTTGTAGGTGCTCACAACCGTATGGAGATGGAGAAAGTGCCCGCAGCAGGATATAAAATTATCGGGCTGCCTGTTGAGGGATTACAACGTAAGTTGAGTTTAAGTTTATTCTCGTTTTTTCCGAAACTGATTATCAGCCTGATGAAATGTAAAAGTATTATCAAAAATTTTGAACCCGATATTGTTATCGGAGTGGGAGGATATGCAAGCGGACCTTTGCTCAGAGTAGCTCAAAAAATGAAAATACCTACTCTTATTCAGGAGCAAAATTCGTATGCCGGTATTACCAATAAATTACTTGCCGCAAAAGCCGCAAAAATTTGTGTGGCTTACGACAATATGGGCAGATATTTTCCGAAAAATAAAATTGTGCTTACCGGAAATCCCGTAAGGAAAGACTTACAAAATATAAAAGATAAAAGCTTGGAGGCGTTAAACTTTTTTAATATTGAGTCCGATAAAAAAACATTGCTTGTAATTGGCGGAAGTCTTGGTGCCCGGACAATAAATGAAAGTATTACCGAAAATATTGATGCTTTGATTCGTAAAAACTTTCAAGTGATTTGGCAAACCGGAGAGGCGTATTTTGAAAAAGCAATAAGTGAATTGAATCTTTACAGTAATCATAATGTTAAGGTATATAAATTTATAAATAGAATGGATTTGGCTTATTCGGCTGCCGATGTTATTATTTCGCGTGCCGGAGCAGGAACAATTTCGGAATTGTGTATTGTGGGTAAGCCTGTAATTTTGGTTCCAAGTCCTAATGTAGCCGAAGACCATCAAACAAAAAACGCTCAGGCTCTTGTGAAAAAAGATGCAGCTGTTATGGTTAAAGATGCAGAAGCCAAAGAAAAATTGATACCCGAATTGTTGAACTTGCTTAAAGACGATAAAAAATGGGTAAATATGAGGGTTAATTTACAAAAACTTGCAAAGCCCGATGCCGATAATTTAATTGTTGACGAAATTTTTAAAATAATAAATAAGTAACGGAATGGAGTTGAAGAATTACGATAAAATGTATTTTGTAGGAATAGGCGGCATAGGAATGAGTGCCATTGCTTATCGCTTTTGTAAGGCTCGGTTTTCTGTTGCCGGTTACGACAAAACACCGTCGCCTATTACCGATAGGCTTATAAACAGTGGTATTCCCGTTAATTTTATCGACTCCGTTGAGTATATTTTACCTGTTTATAAAAAAGATAAAGAAAAAACCATAGTAATTTATACTCCCGCAATTCCTAAGGATAACTCAATTTTAAGGTATTTTATCGATAATGGTTATACTGTTGTAAAACGCTCGGAAGTATTGGGAATGCTTACCAAAGAAAAACAGAGTATTGCTGTTGCCGGAACACACGGTAAAACATCAATAAGCACTATGGTTGCTTGGATTATGAATAATACATGCGAAGCATTTTTGGGTGGATTGTCGATAAATACGGGTAGCAACGTAATTATAAATCCCGATGCAAAATGTGTAATTGTAGAGGCTGATGAGTTTGACCGTTCTTTTTTAACTCTTTATCCTAAAACTGCCGTTGTTACGGCTATTGATGCCGACCATCTGGATATTTATAAAGATATTGATAATTTGAATTACACTTTTCATCTGTTTATTGAACAAATTGTTCCGCAAGGAAATCTTATTTATAAATATGGTTTAAATATTGACAAAAATGTAAATAAACACATCAATTATCTTACTTATTCGCTTGACAACAGTGATGCCGATTTTTACGCAAGTGATATAATTATTGCCGACGGATTTTACAAATTCACATGGAATCACCCGAAAGGAAAAATAAAAGATATTATGCTCGGTGTTCCGGGATTGTATAACCTTGAAAATGCAGTGGCGGCAATTGCTGCCGCATGGTTGGCAGATATCGATGAAAGTTCTATATCGGAGCATATAAAACAATATAAAGGGGTAAAACGCAGGTTTGAATATCAAATTTTATCCGACAAAATAATTTACATTGATGATTACGCTCATCATCCCGAAGAGATTAAAGCATGTGTAAATTCGGTGAAGCATCTGTTTCCCGACAAAACAATTACGGGAGTTTTTCAACCGCACTTATATTCGCGAACGCAAGATTTTGCCGATGAGTTTGCCGCAAGTCTTGAAAATTGTGATAAAATAATTTTAACGGATATTTATCCCGCAAGGGAAGAACCAATACCCGGGGTTGACAGTAATATTATTTTTAATAAAATAAAAAATCCCGATAAGTTATTGTGTAAGTATTCCGATTTAACCGATAGAGTTTCGGAAACTGATACCGATATAATTATAACCATGGGAGCGGGTGATATTGACAGGCTTGTGGATAAAATTAAAAATGTATTGACAGAGAAATATTTATAAAAAGAAAATTTAAAATAAGTGAAGAAAATAAAAAAAATATTACCGTGGATATTGATAATGTTTTACGTTGCCGTAATGCTTCCGTTGA
>Ga0256845_1000816_pt1 | contig 27133 bp, 39 predicted proteins | sample RiftiametaG_FD_189101 | JGI IMG/M metagenome (GOLD analysis project Ga0256845, IMG submission 189101) | Tube worm associated microbial communities from hydrothermal vent at the East Pacific Rise, Pacific Ocean - Riftia | ecosystem: Host-associated > Annelida > Integument > Unclassified ... | reverse complement strand
ACCGATGGGAGTTCCACATTAAAAATGGATAAAACAGCTTCTTTTACTTTGGTTGTAAGTACTTCTTGAACATTCATTAATTTGGACGTATAAGCTTGCAAAATTACATAATTTTTAGGCTTTTATGGTAAAAGAAAGCTGTAGCGTACCAAGGTTTTAAAATTTAGTTAACTTTATCAGGTACACCAACAATTCCAATACCTTGTTTTCAAAAAAGAACCATCTTATAATTGTTTCCATTTCAATAATCTTTCTGTTCTCTCTGTCAGCCTTCCTTTGGACAGAAGAAAGTTACAATGCCATTGAGACCGCTTCCATTTGGGTGCGCAATTATTTTGGCTATTTCTATTTGTATTTGGGATTAGGCTGCGTCTTACTATTATTGGGAATTGCATTCTCTCCTTTAGGGCAGTTAAAACTGGGGAAGAAAGACCAAAAACCAGAGCATTCCTTATGGGCATGGACAGCCATGTTGTATAGTGCGGGAATGGGTGCCGGCATATTGTTAAGAGCAGTACAAGAACCAGTCTTTATGCAACAGCATCCATCTTACAGTTCTAACTTGTCAGCTGAAACTTTGGCGTTGGAATATACCTTTTACCAATGGGGGTTTACCGCTTGGGCGTTTTATGGGCTTTTTGCTATGGTGGTAGGCTATGCCCTTTTTGTTCAAAAAAAGAAGGTACGGGTAAGCGCCACCATTGAAAATGTTATTAAAAATAAATCTGCACGATTGGGTATTGATATCATGACCATCATCACTACTGTTTTTGGGTTGATTGCAGCTATTGGTCTTGGTACTGCCCAAATTAATGGAGGGCTAAACCATGTATTTTCTGCCAATTTTGGAATAGGAACAACTATTTTATTGGCAACCCTAGTTTCTACTTTAGCTTTTATTTCAGCATGGAAAGGAGTAAACAAAGGAATAAAAATGATTTCCAAACTGAATATCATTATTACGCTGGCATTATTGTTGTTCATTTTCTTCACAAGTGATATGGTGACAATTTCAGTATCATTTGTAAAAGCTACCTATCATTATGTGCTAGACTTTATCCCAATGAGTTTGGCCATTGGCAATTATAACCCTGGGATTGATTTCCTAACTGATTGGACATTTTATTATTGGGCATTTTGGTTGGCATGGGCACCTTTTACGGGAATCTTTATCGCCCGAATCTCAAAAGGAAGAACGCTTCGACAATTATTGTTGGGCGTGTTGATCATTCCCTCATTGGGTACTTTCTTTTGGTTCTCGGTTTTTGGCACTTCGGCCTTTCAACTGATTGAGGGTTGGGGTGATTATAACAATGAATTTGGAAATGTGTTTTCGTCAATCTTTGTGTTTTTAGAGCACTACCCCATGGCAACTTTTCTAAATTGTATCACTCTGGTATTACTCATTGGTTTTTTGGTGACTTCGGTAGATTCCGCCGTATTTGTATTAAGTATGTTTACGGATAAAGGACAACAGAACCCCAAGAAAAGACATCGTTTGATTTGGTCGGCTTTTATTCTTTTGGCAACAATAGCACTTCTCCTTTTAGGAAACGTAAAACCAGATATTGATATCTTGGTAGCTGTTCAGAAATTACTCATTATAACTTCTCTTCCCTTTGCCTTTTTTATGGTGGTAATGGCTATTGTTTTTTTAAGAACCATACTAAAAAAGCATTATCACAATCTGTCTTGAGCGAAGTGGAAAGGCTCAATCTGATGCTAATTATAATTTAGTGATAATTTTTTTAACCTCCATCGCCTTTTGTTCATCTTTCTGATTTACAAAAATATGATTATGGTAATACCCTGAAATCACATTACAGCTAATTTGATGTTTGGCCAGTTCGGTTGAAAACAATGCTGTTAATCCTCCTACTGCATCCAAAGAAGAGTGTACATTCAATGTAATCCATGAGGCGATAATCATATGATAATTGGTGCAAATCTGCGTATTGGCGTTCCAATACAACAGTTATCCCCTCCTTTTCCTTAAACTCACATAGGATATGTTCTTTTTTAATGGCATCAATTGATGAAACAGAAGAAAAAATATATTCCCCAACATTTAATTCAGGTTTCATTTCCTTGATCAGTTTGTCAAAATTTGTTTCCCCGCTCATCAATCTAAGTTTTAGGCAAAAACACTTCGGCCATCATACAACGGGCGCTTCCACCTCCACAGGCTTCAATGATTTCCAATGAACTATGGATAATTTCACTATACTTCTCAAAATCCTTGATTTGGGCATGGGTCAAACTATTATAAGCCGCAGTGCTCATTACAAGATAACGTTTGTCTTCCTTACCTATAACCTGTAACATATTGCCAGCAAAATGGTGCATCTGTTCTTCTGTAATGTCCACGATTTTTTTGTGGTCTTGCTTAAGATGGTTCAATACATTTTTCTTTTCTTTTTTGTCATCTATAGCATCCAAACATATTACGGCAAACTCTTCTGCCATGCACATCATTACATTGGTATGATAAATAGGCATGCGAGTACCATCTACTGTTTGGTAAGCGTTAAAAATCACGGGGGTATATTCAAAATCCTCGCAGAACTCTATAAACAATTCCTCATCAGCTCTTTCGGATAAAGCACAATAGGCCTTTTCATTTACCCTATCCAATAAAATACTCCCAGTACCTTCCAAAAAAACACCTTCTTCTTCGGCAGCCGTGTAATCCACTATATCATTAATGATAAATCCCTTTTCCTCTAGAATATCCAATATATCTTCTCGCCTTTCCTGCCTTCTATTTTTAGCGAACATAGGGTACAAACCTATAGTGCCATTTGCATGAAAAGATATCCAATTATTGGGGAATATAGAATCTGGAGTATCTGGCTCCACAGTATCATTAACTACAATTACATTAACTCCTTTGCTTTTTAAGATTGATACAAAGGCATCAAACTCTTGTTGGGCCATCAAATTGATTTCAACATTTTTCATGTCAATATCTTCTTGAAAGTAATTATTCACCGCAGTCTGTTCGTTCATTCTAAAACTCACAGGGCGAATCATTAATATGGTATTTGTAATCTGATTCATTCTTCTTATCTATCGATCATTATATCACTTATTCCCGTATCAATGGCAAGGTACTACATCTCAACAACCCTTCTTGTTTAGCAATTTCAGAATATGCAACTTCTTCCACTGTAAAACCTTGTTCTCTCAGCCAATTATTGAGCCTATTAAAGCTCCGTTCAGAAACAATCACCTGGGGCGAAATAGAAAATACATTGCTGTACATATTGTACATTTCTTCCTTTGTAATTTCAAAAATATTTTCTTCTCCAAAATAATTCACCAACCATTGGTATTCCTCTTCTACTAAAAATCCATTTTTATGTAAAATAGCCTTGCCTTTGCCTATTGGTTGAAAACAACAATCTAAATGTAAAGCATTTTCTTTTGCTTTGGTATTGGACTTTCGCAATTCAAAAAATTTTATCTTTTTATCTGGAAATTGCTCGGTAATATAAGCTACTGCTTCTTTATTGGTCCTAGCGGTAATTTGATCTGAATAATCATCCCCTGTATAAGTTCCTATAAAAATATAATCGTTCCAAGGCATTACATCACCTCCCTCAATATGTACTTCTGCAGGCGGTATCATAATTTTATCAGGAGCTATCCTATCCAACACATACAATATCGCCTCAAACTCTCCTTCTCTATCCGGTAAAATATTGGCGTGAAACAACTTGTCTTCAATCACAAAAGCAATATCCCTAGAAAATATTTGATTACAGTCTTCAATAATTTCTGGTCTAAAAACTTGAACATTATATTTTTCCAAAACCATTGCAAAAGCATCCATTTCTTTTACCATGTCTTTTTCTAAAGGGTAAGTCCCCGCTTTTATATGTTCTAAAGATTTAGGGTCATAGGCCTCTTCAACTTTAGGGACAGCTCCACAACTCTTGGCCGTTCCCAAAACTACAGCTTTTAAACAAGACGTCTCATCTTTAACATTTAATTGAAGCATTGTTATATTTTTGGCAAATATAGACATAAAAAAGCCTCTTTTGCTTTATACAAAAAGGGCTTTCAAAACTTCTACTTTATTTTCTACCTTTTATCCAAGTCAACAAATGGTCTTTTATTCTCTCCTATATATACCTGTCTTGGGCGGCCTATTGGTTCATTGTTCAGTCTCATCTCCCTCCATTGCGCTATCCATCCAGGAAGTCTGCCCAAAGCAAACATTACTGTAAACATTTCTGTGGGAATTCCCAACGCCCTATATATGATTCCTGAATAAAAATCTACATTGGGATACAACTTACGCTTTACAAAATACTCATCTTCAAGCGCCTCTTTTTCCAAACCTTTAGCTATTTCAAGAATAGGATCATCAATTCCTAAATCCGCTAATACTTTATCAGCTGCTACTTTTATAATTGTTGCTCTTGGATCAAAGTTTTTATATACTCTATGTCCAAAGCCCATCAATCTAAACGGGTCATTTTTATCTTTTGCTTTGGCCATGTATTTTTTAGTATCCCCACCATCTTTTTCAATAGCTTCCAACATTTCTAAAACTGCTTGGTTGGCACCACCATGAAGTGGCCCCCATAATGCAGAAATTCCTGCAGAAATGGACGCAAAAAGACCTGCGTGTGATGAGCCTACAATACGGACTGTAGATGTAGAACAATTTTGTTCATGATCTGCATGCAAAATCAATAACTGATCCAAAGCATCTATGACTACCTTGTTCTTTTTATATACCTGACTAGGTTTTTTAAACATCATTTTATGTAAATTCTCTACATAACCTAGAGAATCATCGCCATAATCCAACGGCAATCCTTTTTTCTTTCTTAATGCCCAAGCCACCAGTACAGGGAATTTTGCCAATAATCTAACAATAGCATGGTACATATCCTTTTCTGAAGAGACATCAACTGTGGTAGGGTTAAAAGCAATTAAAGCACTTGTCATTGAGGACAAAACACCCATGGGATGGGCTGATTTTGGAAAACCGTCCAATATTTTTTTCATTTCCTCATCCACATGAGACTCGGCTTTTATGTCATTATGGAATTTCTGTAATTTTTCTTTATTGGGCAATTCACCAAAAATCAACAAATATGCAACTTCTAAGAAATCAGCTTTCTCTGCCAGTGATTCAATAGTATATCCCCTATATCTTAAAATACCCTTTTCTCCATCTAAAAAAGTAATGGCACTTTCACAAGAACCTGTGTTTTTATACCCAGGATCCAAGGTAATAATATTGGCTACCCCTCTTAATGTTTTAATATTAATGGCAACTTCATCTTCTGTTCCCTTTACAACCGGAAACTCATATTTCTTGCCTTGAAATTCTAATATAGCTTTATCTGACATTTGTGCTTTTTAATATTTTAAAAAATAAGAAAGTAAATTTACAAAAAAGACATCACCTTAACAATTTGCAATCCTACTAAATACAAATAAATCACGGGTTTTAGAAATTTTTAAGGTTTTAAGACGTATAACTTTTTATAGTATCCCTCTACAGATTTCTCCCAAGTAAATCTCATTTTCTTGGCATTGGTCTTTATTCTATCCCATTTAGGCCTATCATTGAGATAGACATCCAACGCTTCATCAAAAACTTTGACCATATTTTTAATTTTCTCATCATATGTTTTTCCATCAAAACTAAATCCTGTTTTCATATGTTCGACTGTATCTTTTAACCCTCCTGTATGATGCACTAAACAAGGGTTGCCATTTCTCATGGATAACATTTGACTGATACCACATGGCTCAAATAGACTGGGCATAAAATATAAATCGGATTCCAGATAAATTGAATCTATTAAATCCTCAGATTGACCATTGGTGAAAATGAAATTTTTATGGGTATAGCTCATCTCCCTAAAAAGCTCCTCATATTCTGGAGCACCAGTTCCTAAAAGCATAAAAATACCATCTGCCTTTTCCAACCTTTTCAAGATTTGCACAAAAGCTTCAGGTGAACGCTTAATAAAATAAAATTTTTGCTCTGTTAATCTTGCCACACTGGACACAATAAATTTTGGGCGATTGTCCACAAGCTCCATTACTTTCTCACCTGTATGTGCCAAAAAATCAGCTTTATACTTTTTAGATTCTTCTTGTAACCACCTAAAAAGGGCTTTTACTGTATTACGATAAATAAATCCTTTATCAGCAGCACGTATATTCCTATAATTACAGCCATTGAGAATACCAAACAGCCTACCTTCATTATCCGCTATTTTCAAATCCTCTTCCAAACCTTCACCTCCAATAAACTCTGGCGGTCTGCTAGGCATCAGCACATCTTTTTTATAAGATGGGGAAACCGTATGTACTGCATCTGCCAATCGTATGCCAACTGCCATTAAATTGATGCAATCTTGGTATCTATAGTCCATCAACCCTTTATAATCAATCGGAATATTTGGAAACCAATTTTTAAGGGATGAATAATTGTCTTCAAAAGGACGAATGCCCTGTATCGCTAAATTATGAATGGTATATACGAAACGAATCTTTCTTAATGATTTATACGAAGCATGATACCTTCTTAAATACAATAACAAACTAGAGTGCCAATCATGTAAATGAACAATATCTAACTTTCCAAAAGCTTCTTTCTTTATAGCTTCTGCAACAGCAGTACAGAATATAAAATATTTAATAGCATCTGTATAAAAAGGTTCCTTTGGGTCATTATGATATATATGGGCTATATCACCTGCTTCTATTTCTGGGTGATGAATAACATAATGATAAACATTTTTAAATTCCTTTTTAGGGGCAACCTCATAAAGTTCTGCAGTATAGGTTATATTTCTTAATTGAAAATTAAGCTTTGTTTTAAACGTCCCTTTTTGGTGAAGCCTACCATAGGATGGTACAACTATATGTGCCTTGTCTCCTTTTTTAGAAATTTTACGAGGTACATCTCGGACTACATCTCCCATACCTCCTGCTTTACAGTTTGCTATGGCATCGTTTTCTGCTGCTACAAAAAGAAAATTACTCATTAAAATTTTGCTGAAAAATTAGTTTATCTAATATATCAATTTTAGTTGGCAAATTATTGATAATACTAAAAAAGCCTTCCCTACAAGCAGTAGAAAAGGCCTTTTTTATAACACTTATTTTTTATTTTATTTTAAAAGCATTTTCCTTAGGAAAATAAGCTGTACTACCCAACTCTTCTTCTATTCTTAAAAGCTGGTTGTATTTTGCCATTCTATCTGATCTTGATGCTGAACCGGTCTTGATTTGCCCAGTATTCAACGCAACGGCCAAATCAGCAATAGTATTATCTTCAGTTTCACCAGAACGGTGAGACATAACAGATGTATATCCGGCATTCTTTGCCATATTTACAGCCGCAATCGTTTCTGTCAATGTTCCGATTTGATTCACTTTAATAAGAATTGAGTTAGCGATACCATTCTTAATTCCTTTTGAAAGACGCTCAACATTAGTCACAAACAAATCATCTCCTACCAATTGTATTTTATCTCCAACTTTTTCAGTCAACGATTTCCATCCGTCCCAGTCATTTTCATCCATACCATCTTCAATAGAGATAATAGGATATTTAGCACTTAAATCAGCTAAATATTGTGCTTGTTCTTCTGATGTTCTTATGGCTCCCTTTTCACCTTCAAATTTGGTATAATCATACTTGCCATCTACATAAAACTCTGCAGCAGCACAATCCAATGCAATCATTACATCATCACCTAATTTGTATCCTGCATTACTAACAGCCAATGCTATGGTTTCCAAGGCATCTTCTGTACCATCCAATGTCGGTGCAAAACCACCCTCATCACCTACAGCTGTACTTAAACCTCTATCATGTAATACTTTTTTAAGGTTATGAAAAATCTCCGTACCCATCTGCATAGCATGCGAAAAATCATTTGCCTTAACAGGCATTACCATAAACTCTTGAAAAGCAATAGGTGCATCAGAATGCGACCCTCCATTAATAATGTTCATCATTGGAACTGGCAATGTATTGGCACTTACACCTCCAATATATCTGTACAATGGAAAACCTAATTCATTGGCAGCAGCTTTGGCTACAGCCAAAGAAACTCCTAAAATGGCATTAGCTCCTAATTTTGATTTATTTGGTGTACCATCCAAATCAATCATAGTTTGATCAATTAGATTTTGCTCAAAAACTGACATTCCAATTACTTCTTCTGCAATTATAACGTTCACATTGTTTATTGCTTTACCAACACCTTTTCCCATATATGATTTACCACCATCACGAAGCTCAACTGCTTCATGTTCACCTGTAGAAGCACCAGAAGGAACAGCTGCCCTGCCCATTACACCATTTTCTGTAATTACATCTACTTCTACTGTAGGATTGCCTCTTGAGTCTAAAATTTGTCTTGCATGAACATTGACGATGATACTCATATTTTTTTATTTTTTATTGTTGATTTTATTTTTTTGCAAAGATACAAAAGGACAATGTCATTGTCTTTCTATGTCTCCTCATATTGTGTTGAAAATAACTGTTATTTAGCCTAAAACGTTTTAATTGAAACTAACCCTTTATCATTTCAAAAAAATCATCAAATAGATATTCAGCATCATGAGGTCCAGGACTTGCTTCTGGATGATATTGAACAGAAAAGACATTTTTTTCTTTCATTCTAATTCCTGCAACAGTATTATCATTTAAATGCACATGGGTTATTTCCAAATCTGAATTCGCTTCCGTTTCTTCTCTATTGATGGCAAAACCATGGTTTTGTGAAGTAATCTCCCCTTTTCCTGTTCTTAGGTTCATAATAGGATGATTGATTCCTCTATGTCCGTTATACATTTTATATGTTGAAACGCCATTGGCCAATGCTATTACTTGGTGTCCCAAACAAATACCAAAAAGAGGTTTATTATTTGCTATAATATTTTTAGCTGTATCAATAGCATCATTTAACGGCTCTGGATCTCCTGGTCCATTGGAAATAAAATAGCCATCAGGATTCCATTCCTTCATTTCTTCAAAAGAAGCATTATATGGAAATATTTTTATGTAAGCATCTCTTTTTACCAAGTTTCTAAGAATGTTCTTTTTTATTCCTATATCTAGGGCAGCTATTTTATACTTGGCATTCTCATCTCCATAGAAGTAAACTTCTTTAGTTGAAACCTTGGATGCCAGTTCTAAACCTTCCATGCTCGGCACATTGGCCAATTGTGTTTTTAAAGATTCAATATTATCAACTTCTGTGGAGATTACAGCGTTCATAGCGCCATTGTCACGAATATAACTCACCAAAGCCCTTGTATCTACATCAGAGATTGCAAAAAGGTTGTTCTTATTTAAAAAATCTAACAAGCTTAAATCTGCAATAGCTCTAGAATAATCATAACTAAAATTTTTACAAATCAATCCCGATATTTTAACAGAGTCAGATTCTACTTCGTCTACGTTTGTACCATAATTACCTATATGGGCATTGGTCGTTACCATTAACTGTCCAAAATAAGAAGGGTCAGTGAAAATTTCCTGATAACCGGTCATTCCTGTATTAAAACATACTTCTCCAAAGGCAGTGCCTTCTTTTCCTCCTACACCTTTTCCATAAAAAATAGTGCCATCAGCCAACAATAAAAGCGCCTTTTTTTTAGATTGATATTTCATACAATTTTTTAAACTTTTTGGTTTGACAAATAAACATAAAAAAAAGGATAAGCTTATTAACTTATCCTTTTACAATTATTAAATTTTTATAAACATCTTATTCTTCAGAATCATCAGTTTTAGTTTCAGCCACAGTAACTGGTGCGGTTTCTACTTTTTTAGTTCTACCTCTTCTTGTAGATTTCTTCTTCTTAGATTTACCAGCATTGTAAATATCGTTGAAATCTACAAGCTCTATCATTGCCATATCGGCATTATCGCCTAAACGATTCCCTAACTTTATAATTCTAGTGTAACCACCTGGTCTGTCACCCACTTTTTCAGCAACTTCACTAAACAATTCTGTTACTGCATATTTGTCTCTAAGGTTCCTAAATACAATACGTCTATTATGAGTCCCTTTTTCAACAGTTTGATTATTTTCTGTCTTAGATTTAGTAATCAAAGGTTCTACAAACTGTTTTAAAGCTTTAGCTTTTGCAACAGTAGTATTTATTCTTTTGTGCTCAATTAAAGAACAGGCCATATTGGCCAACATAGCCATTCTATGAGCCTTTTTCCTTCCTAAATGATTAATTTTCTTACCGTGTCTCATCGTTCTATTCTATATATTTCTTTAAAGGAAAAGAAATTAATCTTTATCTAATTTATATTTTGACAAATCCATTCCAAAGTTTAAGCCTTTATTGATGACCAACTCTTCAAGCTCAGTCAAAGACTTTTTACCAAAGTTTCTGAATTTCATTAAATCGTTCTTATTAAAAGAAACTAAATCACCTAAGGTATCAACTTCAGCTGCCTTTAAACAATTCAATGCACGAACAGATAAATCCATATCAACCAATTTGGTTTTCAACAACTGTCTCATGTGCAATGATTCCTCATCATAAGTCTCAGTCTGTGCAATTTCATCTGCCTCAAGAGTAATGCGCTCATCAGAGAACAACATAAAGTGGTGAATCAATACTTTTGCAGCCTCGGTCAAAGCGTCTTTTGGGTTTATAGAACCATCGGTTACTATTTCAAAAACCAGTTTTTCATAATCAGTCTTTTGCTCTACACGAAAGTTCTCAATACTGTATTTTACATTCTTTACAGGTGTAAAAATAGAATCAACAGCAATAGTTCCCAATGCTGCATTGGATTTTTTATTTTCCTCTGCTGGAACATAGCCTCTTCCTTTGTCAATAACCACTTCCATGTTGATAGCAATTTTTGAATCCATATTACAGATAACTAAATCTGGATTCAATACTTGATAACCAGAAATGAATTTCTGAAAATCACCTGCTGTCAATTGGTCTTTACCACTAACAGAAATAGATACTACTTCTGCATCAACATCATCAATCTGTCTTTTAAAACGTACTTGTTTTAAGTTAAGAATAATCTCAGTTACATCTTCTACGACTCCTGGGATTACAGAAAATTCATGTTCAACTTTATCAATTCTAACTGAAGTAATAGCAAAACCTTCTAAAGCTGAAAGCAATACTCTTCTTAATGCGTTCCCTACAGTTAATCCATAACCAGGTTCCAAAGGACGAAATTCGAATTTCCCTTCGAAATCTGAGGAATCTATCATTATAACTTTATCGGGCTTCTGAAAATTAAATAATGCCATATTGAATCAGGTTGTTTATTTAGAGTATAACTCGACGATTAATTGTTCCTTTATATTTTCTGGAATCTGAAGTCTTTCTGGAATAGAAACATACGTTCCTTCCTTCTTTTCAGTATTCCAAGTAATCCACTCATACACACTGCTGCTTGCAGAAAGTGCATCTTGTATGGTTTGTAAAGATTTAGATTTTTCTCTAACTCCTACAACATCGCCTGCTTTTAGAGAATATGATGGAATACCAACTATTTCTCCATTAACAGTAATGTGTCTATGAGACACCAATTGTCTTGCACCACTTCTAGTCGTGGAAACACCCATTCTGTATACAACATTATCCAAACGGGATTCGCATAATTGTAACAAAACTTCACCTGTTACGCCTTTGCTTCTATTTGCTTTTGCAAATAGGTTTCTGAACTGACGTTCCAAAATACCATAGGTATATTTGGCTTTTTGCTTCTCCATTAACTGGATTGCATATTCAGATTTTTTTCCACGACGTCTGGTTTGTCCGTGTTGCCCTGGAGGGTAACTTTTTTTCTCATAAGACTTATCGTCTCCAAAAATTGTCTCGCCAAATTTACGAGCAATTTTAGTTTTTGGTCCTGTATATCTTGCCATCTTCTATTTAAATATTTGAAAGTATGATTATGAATTAAGGCTTATCCTTCGATAATCTAAATTACACTTTCGTGAAAACTATTTATTAATTAAACTCTTCTTCTTTTTGGTGGTCTACATCCATTATGTGGCATTGGTGTAACATCAATAATCTCAGTTACTTCTATACCAGCATTATGTATGGAACGGATAGCAGATTCTCTACCATTTCCTGGTCCTTTAACATAAACCTTTACTTTTCTCAAACCAGCTTCATGTGCAACTTTTGCACAATCTTCTGATGCTATTTGAGCAGCATAAGGTGTGTTCTTTTTAGAACCTCTAAAACCCATTTTCCCAGCTGACGACCAAGAAATTACATCGCCTTTCTTATTGGTCAAAGAAATAATAATGTTGTTGAAAGAGGCTGTAACATGGGCTTGACCCACAGACTCTACAATAACCTTACGCTTCTTTGCTGCTTTTGCGCTTGTCTTTGCCATAATCCTTACTTATTACTTAGTTGCTTTCTTCTTGTTAGCAACAGTTTTTCTTTTTCCTTTACGAGTCCTAGAGTTGTTCTTGGTTCTTTGTCCTCTTAGTGGCAAACCAGATCTATGACGAATCCCCCTGTAACAACCAATGTCCATAAGACGTTTGATGTTTATCTGAGTTTCTGAACGTAATTCCCCTTCTATTGTAAAAGAGGATGTGGTTTCACGTATACGTCCTATTTCTTCATCGTTCCAGTCAGATACTTTAGTATCTTCACTAACTTGAGCTTTTTCCAAAATTTCTTTGGCTCTACTTTTACCAATACCAAAGATATAGGTAAGGGCTATTACGCCTCTTTTCTGTTTTGGTATATCTACACCTGCAATTCTTGCCATAATTACCCTTGTCTTTGTTTAAATCTAGGATTCTTTTTATTAATTACGTACAATACGCCTTTTCTACGTACAATCTTGCACTCGGCACTCCTTTTTTTTATTGATGCTCTAACTTTCATCTTAGTATCTATATGTAATTCTTGCTTTAGTTAAGTCATAAGGACTCATTTCCAATTTAACCTTATCTCCTGGAAGTAACTTAATGTAATGCATACGCATTTTTCCAGATATATGAGCCGTTACTACGTGACCGTTCTCTAATTCTACTCGAAACATTGCATTGGACAATGCTTCTATTATGGTTCCATCCTGCTCTATTGCTGCCTGTTTTGCCATAATTAAGCTACTTTTCTGTTTTTACCACTTTTCATTAATCCGTCATAATGTCTATTCAACAAATATGAATTTACTTGTTGCACAGTATCTATGGCCACACCCACCATAATTAACAATGAAGTTCCACCATAGAACATTGCCCATCCTGCTTGTACATCCATAAGCTTAACAACTATAGCTGGCAAAACTGCTAATAGCGCTAAAAACACAGAGCCTGGCAAAGTAATCAATGACATAATTTTATCTAGAAAATCTCCTGTTTCCTTTCCTGGTCTAACACCCGGTATAAAACCACCGCTTCTCTTTAAATCATCTGCCATTTTATTGGTAGGCACTGTTATTGCAGTATAGAAGTAAGTGAAAATAATAATCAATAAGCCAAACAAAATATTATATGCCAAACCAAAAATATCTGCAAACTGAACTTCCATCCATTGTCCTACAGCCGTATCATTAAATGTTCTTCCTATTAGTCCTGGAGCAAACATAATTGCCTGTGCAAATATAATTGGCATTACACCAGAAGCATTTAATTTTAATGGAATATATTGTCTAGACCCCATTACATTTTTTTCATATCCACCAGATGCTGTTCTACGTGCATACTGTACTGGTATTTGACGAGTCGCCATAACCAATAATATACAGGCAAAAATAACAGCAAACCAAACAATTACTTCGACCAAGATAAGCATTGGCCCTCCATTTCCGTCCATTCTTGAAACAGCTTCTTGAACAAATGACTGGGGCATAGTTGCAATAATACCAACCATGATCAATAATGATATCCCATTACCAATACCTTTATCGGTAATCTTTTCACCCAACCACATTGCAAAAACACAACCTGATACCAAAATAATAACGGAAGGAATAATAAAGTTTAAACCTTTACCTAATAAGAAAGCACTTTCTGGCACTCCCAAAGCACTTAGGCTATATAAATAAGCTGGAGCTTGAACGATACAAATACCAATAGTCAACCATCTTGTAATTTGGTTAATGGTTTTTCTACCACTTTCTCCTTCTTTCTGTAATTTCTGAAGATAAGGAATAGCAATTCCCATTAATTGAACCACAATAGAAGCAGATATATAAGGCATAATACCTAAAGCAAAAACAGAAGCGTTAGCAAATGCTCCTCCTGTAAAGGCGTTTAGAATTCCTAAAATACCTTGACCTGTGCTATCTGATAAGCCTCCCAATTGAGCAGTGTCAATACCTGGAAGTACGACCTGTGCACCAAAACGGTATACCAAAAGCAACCCAAGAGTAACTAAAATTCTACTTTTTAGCTCTTCTATCTTCCAAATATTGGATAATGTCTCAAAAAAATTCTTCATAATCTATGTTATGCTTATAAACTTATTGCTTCTCCACCTGCAGCTTCAATGGCTGCTTTAGCAGTGGCAGTAAATTTATGGACAGATATTTTTAGAGGGGCTTTTAATTCTCCCCCACCCAAAATCTTTACCAAATCATTTTTACCAGCCAACCTGTTTTCAATAAGGGTTTCTAAAGTAACTACATCTTTTACAGTTCCATTTTCAACCAATAGCTGCAATTTATCTAAATTGATACCAGTATATTCTTTTCTATTGATGTTCTTAAACCCAAATTTAGGAACTCTTCTTTGTAAAGGCATTTGACCACCTTCAAAACCAATTTTCTTAGAATAACCAGACCTAGATTTAGCCCCTTTATGTCCTCTTGTGGCTGTACCACCTTTACCAGAACCTTGACCTCTTCCTATTGTCTTTCCTGCTTTTTTAACAGAACCTTCCGCTGGTTTTAAATTACTTAAATTCATTACACTAAATTATATTAAGCTTCTTCTGTAGAAACTAAGTGTTTTACTTTATCTATCATACCAAGAATACTAGGTGTAGCATCATGCTCTACAACCTGTCCAATTTTCTTTAAACCTAAAGCTTCTAAAGTTCTTTTTTGGTTTTTTGGTCTCTTGATACCGCTTTTTAATTGCTTTACTTTAATCTTTCCCATAATCCTTATCCTTTAAAAACTTTTTCCAAGGAAACACCTCTTTGTTTTGCTACGGTTCTAGCATCTCTTAATTGTAATAGTGCATCAAAAGTAGCTTTTACAACATTATGAGGATTAGATGAACCTTGAGATTTTGATAGTACATCATGAACCCCAACTGCTTCCAATACTGCTCTTACAGCACCACCAGCAATTACTCCCGTACCATGGGATGCCGGTTGCACATAAACTCTAGCCCCACCAAATTTACCTTTTTGCTCATGAGGCAACGTCCCTTTATTTAAAGGAATCCTTATTAAATGTTTTTTAGCATCTTCAATGGCCTTAGCAATTGAGGTAGCAACTTCTTTGGACTTTCCTAAACCATGTCCTACTACTCCATTCTCATCGCCTACTACAACAATAGCAGAAAAACCAAATGCTCTACCTCCTTTTGTTACTTTAGTAACTCGCTGAACGCCAACCAAACGATCTTTTAAATCTAAACCTGCTGGTTTAACAGTTTCTACGTTTTTATATTTTTGGTACATACTAATATTTTAGAATTTTAGACCTGCTTCCCTAGCACCCTCTGCCAATGATTTAACTCTTCCGTGGTACAAATTACCTCCTCTGTCAAAAGCAACAGTTTCTACACCGACCTTCTTCGCCTTTTCAGCAATTGCCTTACCTATTGCCTTGGCAATCTCTATTTTAGTTCCTTTTTCAGAACTAAGTTCTTTATCTCTAGATGATGCTGAAGCCAATGTTACTCCAGTATTGTCATCTATTAATTGAGCATAAATCTCTTTATTACTTCTAAAAACAGATAGTCTTGGTTTTGTTGCCGTTCCAATGGAAACTTTTCTAACCCTATTTCTAATTCGTTGTTTTCTCTCAGTCTTCGCTAATGCCATGATACTAATTATTAAGCTGATTTACCTGCTTTTCTTCTTAATTGTTCTCCTACAAATTTCACGCCTTTTCCTTTGTAAGGCTCTGGCTTACGGAGAGATCTTATTTTCGCTGCAACCTGTCCTACCAATTGCTTATCGTGCGATGTCAATTTGATAATAGGGTTTTTCCCTTTTTCAGAAATAGTTTCAACCTTAACTTCCTGAGCTACGCTTAAAACAATACTATGGGAAAAACCAAGTGCCAATTCTAATTTCTGTCCTTGATTACTTGCTCTATATCCTACACCTACCAACTCCAATTCCTTGGTCCATCCTTTAGAGACTCCTGCAACCATATTATTGACCAAAGACCTATAAAGACCGTGTTTCGCTTTATGTTCTTTGGAATCTGATGGTCTTGAAACAAAAACCTGTCCATCTTCAACCTTAATTTCAACACTGGAAAAATCTTGGGACAACTCCCCCAATTTACCTTTTACGGTAACAACATTCTCCTGCACCTCTACGGTTACACCCTCTGGAATTGCTACTGGATTATTACCTATTCTAGACATTTTCTATCTCTTTACTCTTTTATTAATAAACGTAACACAAAACCTCACCACCAACATTTTCTTTCTTGGCCTGTTTGCTTGTCATTACTCCGTGTGAAGTAGAAACAATTGCTATTCCCAAACCGTTAAGTACTCTTGGCAGTTCATCAAAACCAGCATACTTACGTAATCCTGGCTTACTAATGCGTTGTATTTTTCTAATTACAGGCTCTTTAGTCGCTTTATCATATTTTAAAGCTATCTTAATTGTGCCTTGTATTGCTTCTTCCTCAAATTTATAACTTAAAATATATCCTTGATCAAATAATATTTTAGTCACTTCTTTTTTTAAGTTAGAAGCTGGTATCTCTACTACTCTATGACCAGCACTGCTGGCATTTCTAATTCTTGTTAAGTAATCTGCTATAGGATCTGTAACCATTTTCTTTTACCTTTTAAGTATTACCAACTTGCTTTTTTAACTCCAGGAATCAACCCTTTATTAGCCATTTCTCTGAACATAACTCTTGAAACTCCAAAAGTCCTCATATATCCTTTTGGTCTACCTGTTAATTTGCAACGATTGTGCATACGTACGGGAGAAGCATTTTTTGGCAATCTCTGCAATGCTTCATAATCACCAGCCTCTTTCAAAGCCTTTCTTTTTTCCGCGTATTTAGCAACTGTTCGTGCTCTTTTTACCTCGCGGGCTTTCATTGATTCTTTAGCCATACTAATTCTTTTTAAAAGGTAATCCCAATTCAGTTAATAATGATTTTGCTTCTTTATCCGTACCTGCCGAAGTCACAAATGTGATATTCATTCCATTTATACGGTTTATTTTATCAATATTGATTTCTGGAAAAATAATTTGCTCTGTTACACCAAGGCTATAATTACCTCTTCCGTCAAACCCAGTTGCATTAATTCCTTGGAAATCCCTTACTCTAGGCAAAGCCGAAGTTATTAATCTATCCAAGAACTCATACATTCTTTCTCCCCGTAAAGTAACTTTAGCACCAATTGGCATTCCCTTACGTAATTTAAATGTAGCAACATCCTTTTTAGATATTGTAGCAATAGCTTTTTGCCCTGTAATATTTGATAACTCATCAACAGCATGGTCAATCAACTTTTTATCAGCTACAGCGGCACCAACACCTCTACTAACTATGATTTTTTGCAGTTTTGGAACTTGCATTACATTTTTGTAAGCAAATTCATCTTTAAGAGCAGCTACTATACGCTCTTTATATTCTTCTTTTAATCTTGGAACGTATGCCATAACTAAATTACTTCATTGGATTTTTTGGAAAATCTTACTTTTTTTCCATCTCTTGTATCATACCCTACCCTTGTTGTTTCTCCAGATTTGGAATCAATCAATGCCAAATTTGAAATATGGATTGGAGCTTCTTTTTTAACGATACCACCTTGAGGGTTTTGTGCACTTGGCTTCTCATGTTTAGAAACCATATTTGCGCCTTCAACTATCGCTTTGTTCTTTTCACGATTTACAGTCATCACCTTACCTTCAGTCCCTTTATGGTCTCCAGCAATGATTCTAACTATATCTCCTGTCTTTATTTTTAATTTCATCTTCTTACCAAATAAATATTAAAGTACTTCTGGCGCTAGAGATACAATTTTCATGAATTGCTTATCTCTAAGTTCCCTGGCAACAGGCCCAAAAACCCTTGTTCCTATCATTTCCCCTGTTGGGTTAAGCAGTACACAAGCGTTGTCATCAAATCGGATATATGAACCATCTGGTCTTCTAACCTCCTTTTTTGTCCTAATGACAACCGCTGTTGCTACAGCTCCTTTTTTAATACCTCCATTGGGAGTAGCTTCTTTTACAGTAACTACTATTTTATCTCCAACAGAAGCATATCTTCTTTTTGTACCTCCAAGCACACGGATAGTTAAAACTTCCTTTGCACCTGTATTGTCCGCTACCTTTAATCTAGATTCTTGCTGTAACATAATTATTTAGCTCTTTCCAAGATTTCAACCAATCTCCAACACTTAGTCTTGCTCAATGGTCGTGTTTCCATTATTTTAACAGTATCACCTTCGTTGCAATCATTTTTTTCATCATGCGCAACATACTTTTTTGTTTTTAAAACGAACTTACCGTACATAGGGTGTTTAACTCGTTTTACCTCGGAAACCACAATTGATTTCTCCATTTTGTTGCTGGTGACAACCCCTACTCTTTCTTTTCTTAAATTTCTATTTTCCATAAGGTAGAACCAATTATTGTAATTCCCTTTTTGTTAATTCTGTTGCCAATCTCGCCACAGTTCTTCTTACTTTTCTTATTTGAAGAGGATTTTCCAATGGTGTAACCGAATGAGCAATTTTTAAATCTGCATGCTGCTTTTTAAATTCAGCCATTTTAACTTTCAGCTCTTCAACTGATAATTCTTTTACTTCTGTTTGTTTCATAATCTAAAGCCTTAAAAATTAAGCTGAATAATCTCTTGCAACAATAAACTTTGTTTTTACCGGTAATTTTTGAGCTGCAAGACGCAATGCTTCTTTAGCAACATCCAATGGCACACCAGCTACCTCAAACATAATTCTTCCCGGTTTAACAACGGCCACAAAATACTCAGGAGCACCTTTACCTTTACCCATACGAACCTCAAGAGGTTTCTTTGTAATAGGCTTGTCTGGAAAAACCTTAATCCACATTTGTCCCTGTCTCTTCATATATCTAGTAGCTGCAATACGAGCTGCTTCTATTTGACGGGCAGTAATGAAGTGCGAATCCAATGACTTCATACCGAACATACCATTAGAAAGCTGATTTCCTCTCTGGGAATTACCTTTCATACGCCCTTTCTGGGCTTTACGGAATTTTGTTCTTTTTGGCTGTAACATTTTTTCTCTACTTTAACAAATTACTTTCTACGACGTGGTTTTCTACCTCCATCTTGCTTTCCTCCCTTACCTTGACCTTTAGTCATCCCAACTAATGGAGAAAGCTCTCTCTTACCATAAACCTCACCCTTCATAATCCACACCTTAATTCCCAACTTACCATAAGTGGTCTGTGCTTCATGTAACGCATAATCAATATCAGCGCGAAAAGTCGACAATGGAATTCTACCATCTTTATAAGATTCTGAACGAGCCATTTCCGCTCCGTTCAAACGACCTGAAATCTGAATCTTTATCCCTTCTGCATTCATTCTCATTGCTGCGGCAATCGCCATTTTAATTGCACGTCTAAAAGAAATCCTGCTTTCTATTTGCCTAGCAACACTTGCTGCTACAAGATTAGCATCTAATTCTGGTCTCTTAATTTCAAAGATGTTTATTTGAACTTCTTTGTCCGTAATTTTCTTAAGCTCTTCTTTTAACTTATCTACTTCTTGACCTCCTTTACCAATGATAATACCTGGTCTTGCAGTAGTTATTGTAATTGTTATAAGCTTTAAAGTACGCTCAATAATAACTCTTGACACACTGGCTTTTGCCAAACGAGCATGTATATACTTTCTTATCTTATCATCTTCAGCCAATTTATCCCCATAGTCATTTCCACCATACCAGTTAGATTCCCATCCTCTGATGATACCTAGGCGATTGCCGATTGGATTTGTTTTCTGTCCCATACTATTGCTCTAGCTTTCGATGTTATTTTTAGCTCCTAAAACCAATGTTACATGATTGGAACGTTTTCTTATTCTATGTGCTCTACCTTGAGGTGCTGGTCTTAGTCTTTTCAACATACTACCACTATCGACCATTATCTCTTTTATAAAAAGGTCAGCATCCTCAATATTTGCTTCTTCATTCTTAGATTGCCAATTAGCTATCGCGGAAAGCAATAATTTTTCCAATCTACGTGAAGCTTCCTTTGGGCTAAATTTTAAAATAGCAAGTGCTTTTTCTATTTGCTCCCCTCTTACCTGATCTGCAACTAAACGCATTTTTCTAGGTGAGGTTGGGCAATTATTCAATTTAGCAAAAGCTATAAGCTTTTTATCAGCCTTTATCTTTTCGGCCATCTGTCTTTTTCGAACTCCCATAGCTTACTTTTTACCTTTGTTTTTTGCACCTGCATGACCTCTAAAAGACCGTGTTGGTGAAAATTCTCCCAATTTGTGTCCAACCATATTTTCCGTTACATAAACAGGAACAAATTGTCTTCCGTTATGAACCGCAATAGTCAAACCAACAAAATCTGGTGTTATCATTGATGCTCTAGACCAAGTTTTAATAACAGTCTTTTTACCAGATTCAACATTCTGTTGAATCTTTTTTTCTAAACTGTAATGAACGTAAGGTCCTTTTTTTAGTGAACGTGCCATTTCTTTCTACTTTTTTATTTCTTTCTACGTTCTAATATATATCTATTGGTACTCTTTGTCTTAGAACGAGTTCTAAAGCCTTTAGCAGGAATTCCATTTTTAGATCTTGGATGTCCACCCGAAGCTCTACCTTCACCACCACCCATTGGGTGATCGACAGGGTTCATCGCTACTGGTCTAGTTCTTGGTCTTCTACCCAACCATCTACTTCTACCTGCTTTACCAGACACAAGTAATTGATGATCAGAATTAGAAACCGCACCGATAGTAGCCAAACAATTTACCAATACCAATCTAGTTTCACCAGAAGGTAATTTTATAGTAGCAAATTTACCTTCTCTTGCCATCAATTGCGCAAACGTACCTGCACTTCTTGCCATTACAGCTCCTTGACCTGGACGCAACTCTATACAAGATATAATTGTCCCTAAAGGAATATTGCTTAAAGGAAGTGCGTTGCCTATTTCTGGCCCAGCTTTATCTCCTGACGAAATTTCCTGACCAACTTGCAACCCATTCTGAGCAACTATATACCTTTTCTCGCCATCAGTATACTCTACCAAGGCAATAAATGCTGTTCTGTTTGGATCATATTGAATAGATTCTACAGCACCAACAACATCTTGCTTGTCCCTTTTAAAATCTATTACTCGATACCTTCTTTTATGACCCCCACCTCTATGGCGAATCGTCATTTTTCCTTGACTGTTTCTACCACCAGACTTTTTTAACGGAGCAAGTAAATTTTTCTCCGGCTTATCAGTAGTAATGGCGTCAAACCCATTTACTACTCTAAAACGCTGTCCTGGCGTGATTGGTTTTAATTTTCTAACTGACATTTCTTGTCTTTATAGATTACTGTAAAAATCAATAATATCTCCTTCTGCCACATCTACAATTGCCTTTTTAATAGCATTTGTTTTCCCGTGCTGCACACCTGTCTTGGTATAACGGGATTTACGAGTGGGACCATAATTCATGGTACGAACTTTTCTAACAGAAACACCATAAGCAGTTTCTACCGCTTCTTTAATTTGAAGCTTGTTTGCCTTAGGGTCCACAATGAAGCCATAGCGATTATACAATTCACTATCAGCAGTCATCTTTTCCGTAATAATTGGCTTTATCAACACACTCATGATTTAACTACTTTTTTAAGTTCGCTTCTATTCCTTCCAAAGCCCCTTCCATAAGTACAATATTATTTGCGTTTAATATTTTGTAAGTACTTAATTCTGAGCTATTTATGACCTCGGAACGCTTTAAATTGCGTGACGACAAATATACATTAATATTTGAATCGCCCAACACAAATAAAGATTTTTTATTCTCTAGTCCTAAAGACTTTAAAACTTGGATAAAATCTTGGGTTTTTGGAGTTTCAAAATTAAAATCTTCAACCACCAAAATCGATTTTTCTTTAGTCTTTAAGCTTAAAGCCGATTTTCTAGCCAAACGCTTAACGTTCTTGTTAAGTTTTTGAGTATAATCCTTAGGTCTTGGGCCAAAAATACGACCACCACCCCTAAAAATTGGAGATTTGATACTACCCGCACGTGCAGTACCCGTTCCCTTTTGCTTTTTTATCTTTCTTGTACTACCTGCAATCTCAGCTCTTTCTTTAGCCTTGTGCGTACCTTGTCTTTGATGAGCCCTATATTGCTTCACATCTAAATAAATAGCGTGATTATTAGGCTCTATTCCGAAAACATCATCAGAAAGGTCTGCCTTTCTACCTGTTTCTTTTCCTTTAATATCTAAAACTGCTACTTTCATTACTTCTCAATAGTTATGTAAGCGTTTTTATGACCAGGAACACAACCTTTAACAACAATAAGGTTCTTTTCTGGAACTACTTTTAAAATTTTTAGGTTCTGAACGGTTACTCGATCTCCACCCATTCTACCGGCCATTTTCATTCCCTTAAAAACTCTTGCAGGATAAGAAGCCGCACCAATTGAACCTGGAGCCCTTAATCTGTTATGTTGACCGTGAGTTGCTTGTCCAACACCAGCAAAGCCATGTCTTTTAACAACACCTTGAAAACCTTTTCCTTTAGATGTTCCAATAACATCTACAAACTCTCCCTCTACAAAAAGGTCGGCACCAATGGTGTCTCCTAATTTGTATTCACCTTCAAAATCCCGGAATTCAATGACTTTTTTCTTAGGAGAAGTACCTGCTTTTTTAAAATGACCCATTTCAGGTCCATTTGCACGCTTTTCTGCCTTGTCATCGAAACCAAGTTGAAGGGCACTGTACCCGTCTACCTCTTCGGTTCTGACTTGGGTAACCACACATGGTCCAGCTTCGATAACTGTACATGGGACATTCTTCCCACTTTCATCAAAGATGCTGGTCATGCCTACTTTTTTTCCTATTAACCCAGACATAATTTATATTTATTAATTACTAAAAACTCTTTTTAAATTGTCAAATATTTGACAAAAAAACAGGGTCAAAATAATTCGACCCCGAATTTATTTTTTCCATTTTTCCTTTGCGAAACGCGCTGGACATGTATTTTGAAAGCTGAACTTTCAACTTTAAAGCACTACACTTTAATCTCAACTTCAACTCCACTTGGCAATTCAAGTTTCATTAAAGCATCAATAGTTTTTGATGAAGAGCTATATATATCCAATAATCTCTTATAAGAACATAATTGAAACTGCTCCCTAGATTTTTTGTTCACGTGTGGCGAACGTAAAACCGTAAATATCTTTTTATGTGTTGGCAAAGGAATTGGCCCCGTTACCACTGCACCGGTAGACTTCACCGTCTTAACAATCTTCTCAGCTGATTTATCAACTAAATTATGATCATATGACTTTAATTTTATTCTAATTTTTTGACTCATCTTCCTAAATTTAAGTGGTTTCCCCTTTTGCAGCTTTAATTACAGTTTCTGAAATATTACTTGGTGTTTGAGCATAATGCGAAAACTCCATAGTAGAAGTTGCCCTACCAGATGATAATGTTCTTAATGATGTAACATAACCAAACATTTCTGATAATGGCACTGTTGCCTTAACAACTTTAGAACCTGCTCTATCAGACATATCACTGACTTGACCTCTACGTCGGTTTAAATCTCCGACTATATCACCCATATTTTCTTCAGGAGTCAGCACCTCTAATTTCATTATAGGCTCCATAATCACAGCACCCGCAGCTTTAGCAGCAGCTTTGTAACCCATTTTAGCTGCCAACTCAAAGGAAAGTGAATCTGAATCCACCGCGTGGAATGAACCATCACTAAGTGTTACCTTCATTTTATCCATTTCATAACCAGCTAGAGGACCATTGCTCATTGCCATTTTGAAACCTTTCTCAACAGATGGAATGAATTCTTTAGGAATACGACCACCTTTAATTTTATCTATAAATTGTAAGCCCACTCCTTCAAAGTCATCATCCGCAGGGCCCATTTCAAATACAATATCTCCAAACTTACCACGACCACCAGATTGCTTTTTATAAGTTTCCCTGTGACCTGTAGTCTTAGTTAAAGCTTCTTTATATTCCACTTGAGGTTCTCCTTGATTGACTTCAACTTTAAATTCACGTCTTAATCTATCAACAATGATATCTAAGTGAAGTTCTCCCATTCCAGAAATGATTGTCTGTCCAGAAGCTTCATCTGTTTTTACTTGAAAAGTAGGGTCTTCTTCAGCTAATTTACCTAAAGCCATACCTAGCTTATCAACATCGGCCTTTGTTTTTGGCTCAACCGCTATACCAATTACTGGATCAGGGAAGTCCATCGACTCTAAAACAATTGGATGTTTCACATCAGTAAGCGTATCTCCTGTTTTAATACTCTTGAAACCTACAGCTGCTCCAATATCCCCTGCTTCTATATAATCAATGGCATTTTGCTTATTGGCATGCATTTGATAAATACGCGAGATACGTTCTTTTTTACCTGAACGATTGTTCAATACATAAGACCCAGCATCCAAACGCCCAGAATACACACGGAAAAATGCCAAACGACCAACAAAAGGGTCTGTAGCAATTTTAAACGCCAAAGCAGCAAATGGCTCTTTTACATCTGGTTTACGTGAAATTTCATTTCCAGTATCAGGATTAGTTCCAATAATTGCTTCTTTATCTAAAGGAGAAGGCAAATATCTACATACGGCATCCAATAAAAATTGCACCCCTTTATTCTTAAAGGCTGAACCACAAATCATAGGTATAATAGCCATATCCATAACCGCAGCCCTTAAAGCAACATGCACTTCATCCTCTGTAATGGAATCTTCATCTTCAAAGAATTTCTCCATCAAGTTTTCGTCATACTCAGCTACAGCCTCAATAAGCTTTGCCCTGTATTCTTTAACTTCACCCACCATTTCAGCAGGAATATCAACTACATCAAATGTAGACCCAAAATTATCTTCGTGCCATACAATAGCTCTATTCTTTACTAAGTCCACTACACCTCTAAAATCACCTTCATCACCAATAGGCAAAACAATGGGAACGGCATTAGAACCTAACATTTCTTTTACCTGTCTGTTTACCATAAGAAAATCTGAACCTTGACGATCCATCTTATTCACAAAACCAATCCGCGGCACCTTATAGTTATCAGCTAATCTCCAGTTAGTTTCAGATTGTGGCTCAACACCATCAACCGCACTAAACAAGAAAACCAACCCATCAAGAACTCTTAATGATCTGTTTACTTCAACTGTAAAATCTACGTGACCCGGTGTGTCAATAATATTAAAATGATACCCATTAGTATCATCTGTTGGATTTCCTTGATTCGTCGGAAACTCCCATGTACATGTTGTAGCAGCAGAAGTAATGGTAATACCACGCTCTTGCTCTTGCTCCATCCAGTCCATTGTTGCAGCACCATCATGAACTTCACCAATTTTATGACTTACTCCCGTATAAAATAATATACGCTCTGTAGTTGTGGTTTTACCAGCATCAATATGCGCAGCAATACCTATATTTCTTGTAAACTTTAAATTTCTTCCCATTATATAATATGATTAAAATCTAAAGTGTGAAAATGCCTTATTAGCTTCGGCCATTTTATGTGTGTCCACTCTTTTCTTAACCGCAGCACCTTCTTCTTTTGAAGCAGCCAATATCTCTGAAGCTAACTTCTGAGCCATAGACTTCTCGTTTCTCTTTCTAGAAAAACTAATCAACCATTTCATTGCTGTAGATATTTTTCGATCTGGTCTTATTTGCATTGGAATCTGAAATGTAGCACCCCCTACCCTTCTACTTCTAACCTCTACATGTGGCATTACATTGGATAACGCATCTTTCCATGTTTCTAATGCTGTTTTTTCGTCATCAGTCTTTTTTTCGTCTACAATATCTATTGCATCATAGAATACTTTAAAAGCTGTAGATTTTTTTCCATCCCACATCATCATATTCACAAAACGAGTTACCAATTGATCTTTATATCTTGGATCTGGTAAAAGCGGTCTTTTTTTCGCCTGTTTTTTTCTCATGTCTTCTCTTTAAAAGTTTTAATTACTTTTTGGGTCGTTTTGCTCCGTACTTGGATCTTCGTTGAGTTCTCCCTGCAACACCCGCCGTGTCCAAAGCCCCTCTAACAATATGATACCGCACTCCTGGCAAATCTTTTACCCTTCCGCCTCTTACTAATACTATCGAATGCTCTTGCAAATTGTGTCCTTCTCCAGGGATATAGGCGTTTACTTCTTTTCCATTAGTCAACCTAACCCTTGCAACTTTACGCATTGCTGAGTTTGGTTTCTTTGGAGTAGTTGTGTAAACACGCGTACAAACCCCTCTTCTCTGAGGACATGATTCCAAAGCAGCCGATTTACTCTTCTTAGTAATTGTGACCCTTCCTTTTCGTACTAATTGTGAAATTGTTGGCATACTATATATAAATGTATAAACTTACCCTCTTTTAAGGGCTGGCAAATGTAGTGATAATTCACAGTACTTTCAAAACACTATGCGATTATTTTTTCTCTTTTTTTTATCCACCCATTCCAACCTTAAATTAAAAAGTATTCTTGACGAAGAACTTCCCCTATATAACGAAACCTATAACAAGGTTATTCAGCTTTAGTTTTTCACTATTATTAAAACAGGCACAACACTTGCGATTTAAAACGATTGATTTAGGCACATAATAAATATAGTAATTAGTTGTTTTATTATTTCTGTAATCAACTGATTTTCAGTATATTTAATATGTATTCTAGCATGTTAAATATGGAAAAAAGATATCAGAGTCTCAGT